>Ga0256833_1000927_pt1 | contig 22152 bp, 16 predicted proteins | sample 356284metaG_FD_190535 | JGI IMG/M metagenome (GOLD analysis project Ga0256833, IMG submission 190535) | Hydrothermal vent microbial communities from Mid Atlantic Ridge, Atlantic Ocean - 356-284 | ecosystem: Environmental > Aquatic > Marine > Hydrothermal vents | place: Atlantic Ocean: Mid... | reverse complement strand
CACCAATCTTATTAATCAGAACTCTTGACAACTTGTTATTAACAAGAGCCTTGTTTGACGGATTTTTAAGATTGAACGTTTTGGATGCAACTTTATAATATGCCGTATTAAAACCCTTTCCATCTATAGCTTTATCGTCAGAAAAGAATAGATCAACAAGCTTTGTATTTGCATAATGATATTTTGCTTTTGGTGAAATGTCATTATCTGAAATGTAATCATCAAATGACATTGTTTCAGCAGTCATAACATCTGTTGTGGTTGGCTTTAGCTTGCTAGAGAAATCCTTGTATGCTTGAGAGTCTACAGCTACTTTTCCACCTTTAATAACAGCTCTAGTAGCTTCTGGAATAGCGTGCATTGCACCACCAGCAACAGAACCAGCAATACTAGCCTTTAGGGCTTCGTCTTGGTTCTTTTGGTCATTCCATACATCAGCAATCCCCTTGTCTTTAACTCCCAAGTCCTTGCCAAATATCTCTGTCCAAGTCTGAACATACTCTTGAGCACCCTCAGTACCCATTTCCTTGGCGATACTTGCCGCTGCTATACCTGCCTTAACAGTCAATGATTTCTTTGCAGCATTACTAAGTGTTCCAACCAGTCCTTTAATAGATTCTTTTAACGCTGGGTTAGATGTAATTGTAGATTGGAACGCAAGTTTATCCATACCAGTAGCCAATAGTTGAGAGAAGAATATGGCAGATGCTTCTGGAGCAGTAACATCTTCATCTCCATTCTTAATTCTGTCCTCTATAACATTGTTTGTGTTCTTTGCTACAACGGCAGCAAAACCTGCATTAGCCTTTAGCAACTCTTTGGATGCAGATAAATATCTGTTGGCTAATATTGACTCTTTCAATACTGGATTATCTATGCTCTTGAATAGCATAGCTTCTTTCTTTGCAGTTTTAGCAAGCTTTACTGCATCACCTGCAACAAGTGCAGATCTTCTAGCCTTGTTCAGTTTTGATGCAACAGATGCTGCCTTGGCTGCTGCACCAGTACCAAGGCTAAGTGTCATCATTGCCATTTCAGGTAGTGACTCAACAGCAGACTCAGCCATATCAAGAGAACTACTATTGAATAATGCACCAACATAATCACCATTCTTCCACTTGTTAGCAGATTCAGTCATTGCAACTGTTGAAGCACGTCTGTTATACATTGCAATATCATCTGCATTTTCAGATAGTCTATCACCCCAGTTGTCGTTTGCTAAATCGTTTTTAAGACCTAGTTCGTTACCAACAAAACCAACACCAGTGATTGCAAGATCTGCCAAGTCTCCAGTTAAACTAAGTGCACCAGAACCAGCGGCAGACACATAGTTCATTAGACCATCATCACCGTGATCTCTTCGATACTTATCGCTTTTTGCTTGGTCAGCCAAATCTTTGTCAAGGAATGCTTGTCTTTCAGCCTTATCGTTGAACTGCTCTTGATCTAGGAATGATTCTTTTTGTATCTCAGTGTAACCAGAACCAAGGTTGTCTTTGGTTCCAGCACTCTCACCTATATCAAATACACCATCTTTGTTTTCAAAGGCAAGTTGGTTAATCCTAGACTCCATATCTTCAGCACCAGCAACTCTTTTTGCCCACATAATCTCTTCGCCATTATCAGCTCCAAGTTGCCGTTCACGCTCCCAAAGTGAATTTTTGGCAATACCATTTTTATAACCAAACTTTACAGTTCCATCTTCATTGATGCCGATAGGTATCTTTTTCTGATACAAGATATATTCAGCACCATCATCTTCTGGTGCTTCTTTAATGGTCTCGATAAGCTCTTGCTTTGAGAGATTGTCATACAAGCCAGACTCTTTGTTTCTGCTGTCATAAATGCGACCATCTTTAACCTCTTGAGTCCTCATAGAATCCAATCCAAAGAAATCAGTAGTCTTGTTCCAATATTCGTTTATAGAACCAGTGTCCTCTAGCTTCTTCTTTGGCTTTGCCTCATTCCTATCATTTATCTTTTGTTGTCTTTCAGCAACATCTCTTACATTTTTCTGAACATTTTCATCTTCAAGGTCATCAAGTGCCGAGTTAAATACCATATCAGATGTGGTATCAATATTATTAACTTCTTGATCGTATTGCTTAACATATTCTTTTCTTATCGGCATTGAAATTTTCCTTGTTTTGGTTGTTATTTATTATAGAAGTATAGCACACATTGGTGCTATTTAGTTTAGTGGTTGTTTATCTTATATAGCTTTTTTGCATCTTTGATAATTTGTTGTTTTTTAACAATTCTCTCTGCTTCAGACATTTCCTTGTACTCATCACTCTCTTGAAACGACTTTGTTTCACTCTTTACTGCATTCTTGAATAAATCTAGCTCTGCTTTAATCTCTGCCTTACTCAAGCTATTCTTCTCTTTTGATGCTGATGCTGCCAAAGATTTGTCTCTGTTAAACTCTTTGTTAATTTCAGCAATAACACTTTTGTTCTGATTATCGAATATGCTTAGTGCAGCCTTAAGTTTTGCACCTTTCAATCCAGAGCCATTGATGAGCTTGATTCTTTCAGCCTGAATGTTCCTGTTGGTCTTGTTTGTATCTATAGACCTAGATGTTAAATCAGCAATTTTTTTAGCATAAAGCTTTGGCTTTGAACCATATGTTTTCTTCAACCACTCTTCTCTTGATGGTACGCCTGCCTGAAGCTCACTTTTTTGCTTTTCAATCTCAGCACCAAGTGTCTTCACTTTAGCTTCAAAAACTTTCCTTTTTTCACTACCAGCTTTAAACTGATTTAGTTTTTTTAGCAACATAGCTTGTGCTTTTTCTTGATCTTTAATGGAAGACTCTTTCTCCTTGCTTTCAGCAGTAGCACTCTTTGCATAGTTCTGATACTCTTTATCTACAGCTATTGCTTGTGGAGTTGGCTTATAGACTGTAGTATTGAAGTTTAATTGTGCTTGATTTGGATCAATACCAGCTTCTTCTAGCTTTGCCTTGGCTTGTGCTGTTGCTCTGTCTTGAGCACCTTTTGCAGAGATAGCCTTTAGCTTGTTTGAATTCCTTAGGTTTTCAAGATCTTTACTGGCTTGTCTGTCTTTTGCACTCTCTCCAGCTTTAAAGGCATTATTTGCATCGTTTTCTTCCATACGATTATCGTGCTGAACACCAATTTCATCAAGTCTGTTGTCGTGACCAACGCCAATTTCGTCAAGTCTATTCTCGTGTTGCATCCCCATCTTTTCTTTATCTCTATCAAACTGAAGATCAGCATCTTCTTGTTTCCAGTCGTGGTTCTGCTTCTCTCGACCAGCATCAAAAGTTTGTCTAGCTTCACGCTCGCTAGTTTGAAAAGCTCTTCTTTTTTCAGCCTCAATTCTTTTAGCTCGTGCAGTCTGTATCTTATCAACTGCCTTAAGTAGTGGATCTGCAAATGCCCCACCAACACTTTCAAGCTTGATTGTGTTTAAGTGACCAGCATTATATCCATGATTATTTTCATAGTTTGAGTTCATATTACAACACTCTCTTTTTATTTAGTTGCTTTGATTTAGTCTTAGGCTTTGAAACTGACGCAAGTTGAATTTTACTACCAGTTTTCTTTTGTGCATCATTACTAGATTTGTTTGGTGTAGAACCAGCATTGCTATCAACAAGCTTTCTCTTTGCTTTCTTCGCAGGTCTCTTGTATCTTTCTTCATCACTCATAGTACTATAATTTGTTCCATCAGCACCAATTGTATCGTGACCTTGACCAGCAGGGTTTGCACCAGTTCGCCAGTGTCTATCATCTTTGACACCATTGGCAGCATTAACACTATCTTGAAGTGAGTTTTGTCTTGCAATTCTTCGCTCTCTATCTGCCAAGAAGTTGTCATAGCTTTTAGCATATTGCTCTTTATTGAATGCCAATGTTTCTTTTGCTATCTTATTATTTTCGTGGGCATTCCACGCATTTGCGATACCAGTAATAAGAGATAGTCCTGTTCCAACAACTCCAAGAGAAGAGCCATCAACAGCATTATTGCTTGGTGATTGATAGCCTCCATATTTTTCGGTACTTGTTTCTATTGGTGTTCCAAATGCATCATACTGTTCATATTCCATAGTTTATCCTTTATGTTTTTATTATATATACATATATATTATCATATTTTAGCTTCTAGGAAAGGCTTTTAAGAAATCTTCTGTTCTTGCAACAGCATCCTCTATATCTACAATCTTTCTACCACTTGAGAACAAGTTAGATACTGATGGCTTTACATTCAAGTTCATTGGTTCTGGATCATATCTAGCTAAAAGTTCAGCTCTATCAAGCTCTGTAATGTCTGGAATCTCAACGGTAGAACCAGAGGTATCAATACCAAATCTAGTTGCATTTTCAGACTTCATTCTTTGAGCCCATTCTTCAATTGTTTTGCTTTTTCCAAACTCGCTTTCTAGCAAAATCTTTTTCTCAAGTTCTTTCTGCTTCTTCTTTACTTCCTCTATCGACTTTGCAGTCTTTGCAATCATATCGTTTACTTCAGCTGTATAGTATCTCATACCAGTATCTAGTACTTGCAACACAATAGTTACATAGTTACCGTCTCCAGCAATGATAGATGCTATTAGCTTTATCAATAGACCTATATTTTTGTTTAGACCCAATTTCTCAACAGCGAAGTCAACTACTTCTGCTATTGCATAGGCTATCACAAGTGCCTCTATCAGAGCTGTAAGTACAGAGGCAACTGTCGCAGTCGCACCACCAGCACTGAAGTATGTTACTACAACAGTAACAATAACAGCGATAACTTGCCAAACAACAATCCACTTTGATGTTGCGTACCAAGGTATCGTAACTGTTTTGTGAACAAACATAAGCGTTGAGTTAGTAAGAGTTTCGAGATGCAAGAACTCGTAATATGAGAAACCACCATTACTAACGCTATTATATTCAACTGGAATACAGAACGATATATTCTCCCTGTCTGACCATTTTTGAGTAAAAGTCCAATCTAAATCTGTGGAAAAATACTTTGCTTCCATTTTGTATAGAGTTACAATATTAATAACACCAGTTGCTCTGTTTCTTCTTAGAAACGAGAACGCCAAGTCATTAGTTAAATACTCTCCAACACCAACTGCACGATTTTCAACCATACAAGATGTGTACTGATATTCATCTAGGCTTTGGTCTGATGCTTTTATCTTTAAGTGAACAACATCAAAAAATTTATACTTTCCACCTAGCTTCTGAACAACAGCTATAATGTCTGCATCAGTAGGATTAGCAGAGTCAACCTGAATTACAACCCTATCTTGTATAGTCTTGGAATCTGAGGCATTTGGATAGTCATCACAGTAAGATATTAGAGTTACCATACTTCCGTGAACAACCTCATTGTTAATCTCTCCGTCTGGATCTGCATCAATAAGAATTTGTTTTGCAGCAGCAGTAATATCAAGTATCGTTTGAACTGCTACAGTTTCTGGGTCAGCGTATTTATCTATGTCGCCAAACTTTTCAAGGTGAACAGTATTATATGCAGAGCTACTTAAGTTATTTTTGTAGTCTTTGTTAAGTGAATCAATAACTGCTTTGTATTGGCTCTGTATTACAGAACCAGCGAGAGTTTTCTCGTTAAAGCTGGTTCCAACTTTTACTTTCCATAATGTAGTATCGCTAAACGAAACAGCTTCTTCAATTGGGTATGAAGCATTAAACTCTTCAATTGATTGAACTTCCCATTGGTCAACTTTTGCTCTAAGCTCAAGCCTACTCGTGTCTAGTGGTATTATGGATTCTAAATCAGAGCCATCTTTATGTGATGCCTTTATCGCCATACCTCTACCACTGGTTCTACCTGCAATATTATCTTCTGGGCAAAATAGCAATCTAAATGCTATCTTTTCCATAGCTGTAGATTTTGAACAATTGTTTAGGTTAATAAAAGAACCAATGGCGACATCATCCATAGCAGGATTACCCATTACATCTCTATAACTTGAGCTACTTCCACCGAGAGATCTACACATCTTCTCGAACCCTCTAACCTTTAATTGTTCAGCCTCTGTCATATTACTTGTATCTGCATCTGGATCATATAGTGCTTTATTTGAAGCCTTTATTGATACTACTGGGTCAATTTCTCTAACCTCTGCAATATTTATTGTGCCAGTTATCTGACTTGGCAGAACATTTTCACCTTGTAGGTATGCTAGTTCTTCAGCTACTGGATATAGATTTGGAAGCAGTGCATCTTGAGATACTTGGTCATCAATCCATTTTACAGTTTGAACTGTGTAGTTTGCTAGGTTATCAGCATGGGTTTTCTGATATGTTGCAACAATGGCATGTGTAGTAAATCTCCTAACATCACACGTTATTGTTCTAGTGGTAAAAACAAGCCAAGAGTCAGTCAAAAATTTTGTACTGTCATTTGGGTCTGTTGCTTGATACTGACTTGACCTAGTATATGTTATTGAAGACAAATCTTGAGACAATGATATATTTGTTATGACCTGTCTGTTTGCCTGCGTAGAAGTATCTGTTATGTCAATTGCCTCATATATAGTCATTGAGGTATCACTAGCACTTTGGTATGCAGACCACTGACGGTTTAGATGTTGGTTAGCAAATTGCTCTGCAACAATATCTTTTATAGTTGTGTAATCACCTACAATAGCAGATGGCAATCCAGTATAATAAGATGTGTCTCTTTCAACAACGGTTCCCTCTAATACTGGGTATGAAGTTACTACTGTATCGCCGATTGGAATAGAACCAGAGTGAAGAGGTCCAATCTCATCAGCTAACCTACTCAATGTTCTTGATAATACAGATGAAATAAATGATCCATTTATGGTTAATGTATTATTATCTATTCCATAAGGTATGAGTCTATTTTTATTAAAATCTTTTCTATAATCACGCTTATACTTAGCCAAGTGAAAAGTTGTTATTTCACTACTATAATTTGATGCATAAAATATGTTTTTTCTAAACGTGTAGTATGGTGTTAGTGAGGCAGCACCAGAGCTACCAAGTATAAGGTTTGCACCAGTACGCTTCTCATCGCTAAACCAACCCATACTTATCTGCCAACTTTATGCTTTCAATAGATTGTAAAGAGCTTTACTGTTAGCAGTATTGACAGCCCAGTCAAATGCTTCTGGTAATGGCAAGTCAGGGAAAATCATCGAGTGATAGTTAACAATTGTTTCTAATAATTTTTGTCTTCTTCTGTCTTCATAAGCGTTTATTTCTGCTTGATAAAGATCTGTTTGTACTGCAATCTGTGCAAGCTTCGCTGTTGGAAGACTGGTTCCACCACCAACACCTGCATTGATTTCTTCAATGGTAGCCTTAGCACAAGTTAGTCTTTTCTCACAAGGCTGAATATTAAGTTGGTAATATTCTTTAACCTTTCTATCTGCGATTGAAGCAAGAACTTTTTCTTTCATATCAAGTAGTTGCTGAGGTCGCATACTGTTAAGGTCAAACTTAAGCAGATCAGTTTCTGCACGAACTTTATCCATCTCGATAGGCTGAATTACAGTCTGATAATACTCTTTTGCCTTTCTATCTGCTATTGATGCTAGTACTTTCTCTTTTATTTCAAGAAGTTCTTGAGGTTTCATGCTGTTTAAATCGAAGTTGAGTAAGTTTGTTTCAGCAAGAAGTTTATCTTTCTCGATAGGTAACATATTGGTTAGATTAAACTCTTGAGTTTGGTGTTCGATGTGTCTTTTTATAATCTCCTCTTTCATAGTTTCTCTTGTTAGAGGATTGAAAATTGCTGTCTTGTATCGAATATCTTCTGCCTCGTAAACTGCCTTTTGTGCATCGGCAGATAGTCTCAACATATCTATCTTCATCTGAAGAAGTTTAGATATTGCATTAGCATCAGCATCTTTTCTTGAGTCAGCATACTCAGTTGATTTGTATGCATAGTCAGTGGACATTTTTAGTAGCTCAATTATAGCTAGACCATATTGCTCTTTGTCAATCTTTTTGTCTGCTATAAGATTATCAAGTTCTTTTTTATAAAGACCTATTAGCTTTGAAATTCTACCTTTGGTTCCATCATCATTGTCAATGAGCGAACTAAAAATGTCAACTTTCGGAGAACCAATATCTTCAATCAGACCATCTATCTGTTCTCCTATGGCAGCGTCAAGTTCAACAACAACTTCAATATCTTGGAGTGTTATATCAACTTCTTGGTTTTGGTGATTTGTTACTACTGCCATAGATTATAGCCTTTTATTTTTTTCTTAACTTTTGTGTTTCAGCCAGATCTTTCATTGCTTCAATTGTAAGAGCTGGAAGTATTTCGATGCTGTACAATGCTTGAGTGTCGTGTTCTTCAATAACATTGTTACCTTGCTGAACAAATGTTGAGGCTTTAGCCTGCATAAGGTTCATTAGTACTTGTCTTGGAACATGCCACGGTGTACCGTAAGCAACCTTTGCGATACGTTTTTGTCCAGATGCAGAAACCCAAGGGAAAAATTCAACTACGCCTTTTGAGCTTGAAAGTGATTGAGAGATTGGATTTTTGTGAACAACAACCCTGATCATCTTGTCTTTAATCTCTTTTTTCTCTGCAAGTGAAAGCTTGTTATACACTGAAGCACGGACTGGCTTAATAAGATCAGAAATTGATGGAACTTCAACAACGTCTGCTTTAGGTTTAGATGCCTCTTCTTTTTCAAGGTTCTGAAGTGTCAATAGGAAATATACCAAATCATCCTTACTTGGATTGGTTGGTTTTTTTGCAATTGGAACATCAGTTCTTCCAAATCTGCTTGAAAGAACATCTTTTAATTCTTTGTTTGTTAATGCAGTTAAATCATCTTTAGAGAACTCTTTAGACATATCAAATGTACTTTCTTCTGGAGTTTCTTCTACTGGTGTATTTTCTTCTAGGTTTTCACTCATTTTATTTTCCTTTGTATTTTTTTTAGCAAGCTAGTTTTTAGGCTAGCTTGCACACATATAGCTTCTAGTTGAGAGCAGTTGTAAGCAACACGTTGATGTGTTCTGGCTTGTTAAATAAGATACCGTGATAGAATCTACATGTCACAGAACCAGTCTCTCCAGATTCAGGAACTGATGCAATCTCAACTGGTGGGTTGTACTTGATTTCAACATCAGTACCCTCAAGACCTAAACACTCAAATGAACCAGAACCAACTGAAAGAATTGGGAATACATCATATCTGTCGTCAGTACTTAATAGACCCTCTCCAGCATCTTCTTTACCATCACCATTTGCATCGACACCATCAGTAGTTGATGCACCAGCACCTGCCCAATAAGTCATATTCTCATCTGCAATGATTCTAAAGTTACCAATAGCACCAATTTCACCAGTAAGACCCATATCTTCTGTAGTTTTGTTTGCATAGTTAACATTTGCTCCAGCATTTGCTACATATAAGTGTGGCTCCAAGAATACATACTTACCTGCTCTTGTAATGTCTTCGAAAGTTCTTTTTAACTTAAGAGAAATATACAAGAATCTAGTTGAGTTCAATGGCAATGTACCAATCTTTGTTGTACCAGTTAAAACCTTAGTCTGTAATGGAACTCTAAGGTCATCCAACATTCCCTCGAACTGTCTCAACGATTCATATGTTACAACACAAGTTTCATCCATTGTGTCAATAGTTTGTGCTCCACCAGCATACATTGGAGATGACATACCCTCTGCTAAAAGGTTGTTTCTAATCATATCCTCTTTAATTTGAGCATACATCTCTGTGATTTCAGCAAGTTTACGCATCTGTAGGTTTCTTACACCTAGTTCCATCTCTTTTCTCGAGAACACAGTCGCAACTTTGTAAAGTTGAATTTTACCAGTCAAGATGATAGACTTAGTACCAACTGTATTATATTGTGGTGGAGTCTCTGGTGTGAGTGGCATCATGTTATCTTGTAAAGCATAATCTTTACTAGAACCATAAAGTGCACCACCACCTTTGACAACTTTAACAACGTTTGCTACTGCTAATGCAGCTGCTTTTGTGTCGTGTTCAGTTCTTGCACCAGCAGCATCTGTTGCGTACCATTTACCAAGTAATTTAAGATTACCCTCTGCATCAATACCTTGTTCAAATAGGTTACGGTCGTCAAGAATTGGATAACGTCTTTCTTTTCTGAATTCATCACCCATATTTCTACCGATCATAGTCGCTCGACCAGACAGCATTGAGAATGGTTTCTTATATCTAGCCTCTACAACGGCAATCCGTGTAAGGTCAAAGTCTGTTAATTGTGGACCACCTGTTTGGGTAGCATTCGCATTTGTGTCACCACCTTGTCGGTATTGGTGAATAAAGCCTTTTTGTTCTGGCATAATAGTTTTCCTTTGTTATGTTGTTTATATTTATCTGAGTCCGTTGACTTCTTTAAATTCATTTAGTAATGAATCCAAGTCTGAACCTCCACTGGTTGATGCCGTTGTGCTAGTATCTTTCTTGGCACTAAAGGCGTTCTGTTGTTCAACAATTTTCTCTTGTTTCGTAATCTTGTCTTGTACATTAGTTTTGGTCTCTTCTGGTGAATCTGTAACAGATTCTTTGTCTAAAGCTTCAAGAGCTTTTAACCCATAACTAAGTTTGTCAAATGAATCGAAGTTTGCCATACTACCATTAAAATCAAATCTACTATCTCTCTCAAAGATGGCTAGAGCTTCATCTACTCTTTCAAGTGACCCTAGAAACTTTTTAGAATTATCTGGATCGCTAGCTATATCAATAAGTGATTGGTCATCAAACTTACCTAATATATTTTTAACCAGATTTTCGTCTGCCCCATCAACAGTAGCAATATCAAACATTTTTCGCTTGATTTCCTCAATTGGTATAGCAGTCTCAGTCTCTTCAAGAGCTTTAAGCTTTTCAGATACATCATACTCACCACTAAGGTCTTCTGCAACAAGGTCAACTGGATCAATGTTTGCAGCTTTTACAAGTGCAGCCATTGCTTCTTTGTTTCCATTTAAAGCTTCCTTGGCTAAAGCCAGTTGATCCATTTTTAGATCACCAACCATCCTTAAAACTTTAGAAGCACCTTTTTTATCATATTCAGAGACTTTGTTTTTTAGATCTTGCTGAGATAAATATAATTCTTTAATCTTTTCAGGGTCTTGTGCAAGCTGTTCTATAAAACTAAGCTCCTGCTCATCTATGATACCACCCTCATTGGTAGCACTATCACTTGGTTCAATGGTAGCATCATCAACCTTAACATCTGTTTCGGTTTCAGGATTTTCGCTAACATTTTCATTTGTTTCTTCAACAATTTCACTTTGATTGGTTGTAGTTGTAGGTTGAACTTGCACTGGTTCTTCATAGGCAGCACCTTTGAATTCAGCAAGTAGAGCAGCCATATGTTCTTCTTCTGAAACAGTATCTGGTTGAGTAGAACCAGCTTGTGGTTGTTCAATAGCAGGCTGTTGATTAGCCTGTTCTTGATCTGGAGTGATATTGTTCTCTGTTGACATTATTTATCCTTTAATAACACTTTTGTTAATTCAGCTTCGACAATCTCAATAGCTCTCTCGTAAAGACCAATTGAAATATCATCAAGGATTGCATCTGCACCACTAGCTGCTGTTGCATTTGTAGAGTAGATAAACTCTTGAAAATATCCAATAGCAGATAGAGATGCCTCAGTAACTCTTCTTACTTCTGACGAAATTGGTCGATGAGCTGTAAGGACTCTAGTTAAAGTCAATGCTCTATCTTCTGTATATGCTTGTAGAAATTCTTGCCACTCTGGAACTTGATCAAGACTTGTAAGACATCGTTCAAGTTTGAATGCAGATACTGTTGCATCTCTTTTTCCTACGATTTCATTAACATTTGTTTTGGCGTTAATGATAAATAGATTCATGTCTTCTGGTGTCTTTAGTCTAGCTAGGTGTTCGTTGGTTCCTTTTATGAACTCCTTGAACTTATCAGCTGACTGCTCAATAATTTCTTTTCTGTTTGCACCAAAAACCTCTAAAACATCTTCTGAAACTCTAATGTCCTCAAATTTTACTTGTACCATTTATTATCCTTTAATTTTTTGTGTATTGATATTGTACTCTAATATAATTAGAGTTTTCTTGGCAACTTACCATTCTCCATAGCTTCTTCCTCTGGATTGTCATCTATTTCTGGCTCATCAGGCATCTCAGAACCAGCGTCAGACTCCATAGCTTCTTCTTCTGGATTGTAATCTATCTCTGGTTCATCATCTGGTGGTGGAACAGCTCCCTCGTGAATTTTTCTCATAACTGCTTCTTGCAGAACTGGTGGAAGACTGCCCATAACTTCGTTTGGATCCAAGTCTGGGTTACGGTGAAGCTCTGCAATAATTCTCTCTGCATCAGCATCAGCACTTTGCTGTTCTATCTGTTGCGTTTGTTGCTCTTCTATATTAGCAACTTCTTCTAATTTCTGTGCAGCAATCTCTGAAGATCTGCTCTGAATTTTTGCCTCTTTACCTGCCCTCATGTTTTCTAAATCGTCATACGTTAGCATAATCTATCCTTTGTTACTAATTTGGTTTAATGGCTTCGCCATATTGTTTTTCTTCCTCATCGTCAGCATAACTTCCATTTTCAACAGAAGACCTTGCATTGCCAACAGTGTTTGCTGATTTGTTTTTAACCTTTTTCACATTCTGCATAGCCTGCAAGAAAGTTTCTGGGTGGTTAATATCTTCATCTTTTTTACCAGCACCATCTTTCTCTTGCTTTGCAATTAGAGCCTTTTGCTCATTGAACTTAAGTTCTCTCTCGGTTCTAACCTTTTCCTTTTCAAGGTTAGCTCCGTGCTGATATTCATCTTTTAATTGCTCATCTCTAAGCTTACGTCCAGATCTGACATAGTCAAGCTCATTTCTAAAGAAGTCTGTTTCAGCTTGTTGTTTCTCTGCTTGAGCTTGTGCCAACATTGCTTTAGCTTCAGCCAACATAGTCTCACTGTGAGCAGTAGCTTCCTCAATCTTGTTAAGTCTCTCCATAGCTCTTGCTGTATTCTCATCGGACACAGATTTCATTCTAGCTATATCAGCTTTAATTCTCTCGTTCTCAAGTTGTTCACGCTCAAGCATAATCTGATCCATAGGATCTTCAGGTGGATTTTCAACCTTATCTAGTGTTTTAGATAACCTCATAGCAAGTGCATAATTTCCACCAATAAGAGCAAGCTCTATGTAATGAGACAGAGATATTGCTTCATCCATATTACCACCGCTTGTTGTCATAAGCATTTCTATCGACTTTGAAATCTCTGACTTCTCATGGGGTGTCTTTGCAGATGCAACATACTTAAGCTCCTGTGGTAATGACTCAACATATTCTTGTGAAACAATAGTAGAACCAAGAGCATCCTCGATACTTAGGTCGCCAACGTGAAGTTGTACATTCATTGAGTGAATGAATCTAGCTACAGATGTTAGCATATCAAGGTATGATCTTAATAGGCTAGCATCTCTAATGCTTACTTGAAGATTGTTGCCTCTATCATCTACTTGAACTCCAGTTGTGCTGCTACCATCGTTAAACGAATTACTAAATATCTCTAATAAGTCAAATGCTCCACCAGATATTGTTGGAAAATCTACGTTTACAATTGAGTCTCTGGCATCCATTGACTTGTTGAACTTTGCTTTATGACCAGCTCTATAAAGTTTTTCTTCTGTTGGTGTAAAGAAACCATCTCGATATAGTGTCTGACCACTTTTACTGTTGAGTACGGCAGTATGCAATGTTCTTGAAATTGTTGTTGCTGCCGTTTGGTCATGATGAAGAACTTCTGATTCAGACTCTCCAAACTCAGAGTTGTCAAACGTTTCATATCTAGCTATTGAGTATGGTGCTTGTTTATGACTGTATGGATTTTCCATATTTGAAAGAATTACGTTATCAAACCACACAACAACTCTCTCATTTTCAACAGTTAAACTATCACTTCTATCTGCTAGTTTTCCCCAGTACTGATAAACGTAAATCTTTTTAAGTGCAAGATCTCTAAATGATGTTAGAAACTGCTGATCACTAATTAAGCTGTACCCATCGCCCTCTTGGCTAGAGATTATATATGCATCTAGTGGAAATGTGCTGTTTTGTCTATCGGAGAATATCTCTTTTAGTACACTTTCTCTTACATCAATTGATGCTGATGCCAATACTTCTTGGTACGTCTTTCTGGTTCTCTCTATAATATAGCCATCACCGAAATACATATCTGTTGGCTCAACAACCTTTACTGTTGGTTTTGATGAAACGACAACATCTTCTACGCTCTCTGTTTGCTTTACGCCAACTTGAACCTGCTGACCACTATTAAATGCTTCAACCATTCTTTGGTCTTCTATCTCATCTGCTGATGTAGCAAGAATTGGTTCTTCTTTAATAACTTTCTGTTGTCTCTTTTCAACAGACCATTCAGTTTTTAGGATGGCTGTACCATCAACAACTAAATTTTTTACAGACTGTGTTACAACATTATGCTTATCTATAAGCACGTTCCATTGGTAGTTAAGTAACCTATCTGCAAGGCTATATCCCAAGTTCCACTTTGAAGATATAAATAAGAAATCATCTGACAAAACAGACTCAGAAAGCAATGACATTCTATCCTTAAATCGTTTCTTGATTAATCTAGATCTGTACTTAGACTTCCTGATAGTCTCACCAGTGAATTTATCTTTTTTCTCTTCGGCTACATTATCTCTGTAGTATCTGCGATACATATCAATTCTGTCGTGACCATAGACAGAAGTTTCTCTAGCAGATTCAAGAAGCTCTGTTAGTCTTGATATATCATCGCTGTTCTGCTCTTGATTAACCACTATCGCTCCCTCACTAAATATTTTTTGTTGAACTTGCCTACAACACCAACAACAATAACAAATGGATCAATTTCTATGCTGTTTGCAAATGACAAGTCAAGTACAATAAATTTGTCAGAACCAGCAACCGTTGTTATCTTGTTTGATGCAAACAATAATTCTCTCTTCTGTTTATCTTTGTATATCTCGATATATACATCGGATGATGGCATATCTTTTGGAACCAGTCCATCAGTAGCAATCCTTACTATCTTGTCTGTTTTGGTTACAGATAGATCAAAATCTCTTCCAGTATAGTGTACCATATTATCCTCCAGAGATAGTTTTAAATATATACGCCATAGAACCAATGAACAAGGTTGTCAGTGCACTTATAACTTTCGTATTGAAGCTTTTAGAGTTTTCTACCTTGAGTGAAAGAACTGCACTCTCTTTCTCAACCTCGATAACCTTTTCATATAACCTATCGACCCTGTGACCATGTTCAATAACTCTCTTGGTTAATCCCTTGTTACCCTCAATACTTACAGATAGAGACTTTAGTATCTCCTTTGTCTCCTCAGCCATTAACTTATGTGCTTCAAGAAGACCTTTCGTGTCGTTTGTGTTACGCTCAAGATTCTGAGCTATTAAGCTCATAGTCTTGTCTAGTTCTGCAATAATATTTTTTTCAGATTCAGTCATAGTTACTTACCAATCATTCTTGTGATAATACCAGATGTCTTATTGAATCCAGAGAACTCAAATGTTTCTGTATAGTGATGGAAAATTGACTGTATAGTGTTACCATCAGCAATAAGCTTTTGGTCATCAACAGACAGAATGCCAAGCTCGTCCATAGAAATCAAATAAGAACCAGTGACGGCATATGCACCATCAACAATGTCATATTTATCTATAATAAACTTGAAGTCGTAATCATCAAATGCTTTATAGAACAATCTAGCGTGTGAGTCAGGAACATTTGTGAGTGTTATTGTTTCAGCAATAATACCATCTGTAACAGAGTACTTTTTGATTGTCTGATTGACTTGTTGACCAGTTGTTCCAGCAGTGTCGATAGCTTCACTTGATAGCTTATATAACCATTTCTCATCTGCCGACAACATTGCTCTATCATCAACAGTTACACCAGAAATAGCTTGCGTAGTGACTCCATCAGATGATACAAATACACATCCACTATCATCTGCATTGTTATAACAGTAAGACCCTTGCGAGTTACCAATTAGGTGACTTGAATCTGGAATTACAATCACTTCACCATCGAAAGAACACTCATCTAGTGGTTGGATTCTCTTTGAGCCAGTCATTTTAATATCAGATCCAATTTTCTCTATTTTAATATATGTCCTATCTTTTGCCATATACCCAACTGTACTTGCAGTAATATTTGTGTTTGCCTTGCCAGTATATAATATTTCATGTCTTGGGAACCAGTTAGATCTAACAAGATTAAGCTTTCCACTAAAAGTATTTTCTTCAAGTTTACTTTTGAATTCATTATAATAGTTAGAATATGTATTTGGTGCTTTAAGCATTCTTATTGAAGCAAACATTTTGTCAATATTGTTTGCGATTGCATTTGACGAATTGTGCGTTGCTTCATGAAATCCATTACTACTACTACTTCTTTTTGCAATAGCTGAGTATGCTACACCACCAAACTTTGTGTCAGATTGATTAAGTCCTGCAAACGAATATCCAAGAGGTGAGTCAGTACTGTCAGCTTGAGACAATGACACAACCTCTACAGATGGGAAATACATCTCTCTTGTAGCATTATTGTTCTTTCTCATAAATGCTTCTAAAAATTTTGCATCCTCTGGTCCGATACTTACATCTGTCGAAGTGTTACCTATATATCTTGCACTTGGAGATACATCAAAGTCTGATTTGTAATACAATCCAGAGTACATTGAAATAGTATCACCTTTAAACTTGCTTCCATTTGCTACTAATGCAGTAAGTGCAGGGCTTGATGCTGAAGCAAACAGAACGTCAACGTGACCAGCAACATTAATTCTTGAATTCTCGAATGGTCCAGATGCATCAATACAGTTTTTAGCAGTAATGCTTCCAAATGAATCATATACTGAGTCTCTAGCAATTCCATGAACCCTTGAACCAATCGTTTGGTCAGTATTATCTCCAACTGATATATTACCTACGTTTCTACCAATAGAGTAAGCTAATGCTTCCATTGCATCTTCACAATTAGGTAACGGCTCAATATGAAAGTCTCTCATTATTGTTGACTTTGCAATATACTTGATATTTTTCAGTAGTGGAACACCAGAAATCCTAATATCACCAATAAACGTTTGACTAAATAAACTCTCCATAGATTCAATAAGTTTACCATTTTTAATTACTGCTGATGAATATGTAATATTGTCCAAGTTTAGGTTATCACGAGTCAATACTGTTGCATCAGTACTGTCAGATCTAATCATAACTTTTTTATCTACATCAGTTATACTATCGTATGCTATAATGTATTCTTCATTAACTGCCTTAGCAGTCCAAGTTGCTCCACCATCAATGCTGTACTCAGTGGTAAATGGAAAGCTAACTCCATCAATATTTATTTTTTTTCTTTGTGCCATTGTTTTTCCTTATGCTGGTAGTTGTGTTATGTCCATTTGATTGTCTGCTGAGTATGCTACTCCATCAATATCTACAATATCTGCTGGTGCATACAAATCAAATTCTAACGTATAGTTTATTGTATCAGAAGTATCATTAGAGAATACATTCGAGTCATCAATAGTATCTCTCATAATAGATTCTTCAGCCTCTTTCAATCCAAGATCAATTTCTAACGTCTTTGTTTGGTCTTGTTCTTCAAAACTATATCCATCAACAGTATCTCTTATAATTACATCCCCCAAGTTATCCATGCCTAAATCAATCTCTAATGTTTTTGTTGTGTCTGGAGCTTCAAATTCATAATTTGTAACACTATCTCTTACAATTACATCTCCAATTTCTTTCAATCCAAGATCAAGCTCTAGTGTCTTGCTATTGTCAGTAGTATAAAATTCCTCATTTGCAATAGGATCTCTTATGATTGTATCACCAATCTCTTTTACCCCCAAACTAAGCTCCAATGTCTGTGCATCATCAAAATCTTCAAACATTTTTTGTTTAATACCCATACAAGACACTCTACCATCACTAATGACAACTCCAAACTCATCTAGTGCCTTTACTGGTTCTCCAGATAATGTATCTATTGTACCAACATTCCTTAAATCTAGTGTAGCATTCGATATTTCATTAATGCTATCTTCTATTGGAAAAGTTTTAGAACCAGCAGGTATTGATACAAGGTTGAATCTTGAATATCCATTTTTGCTTGAAATTGATACACTCTCATCAAGCTCTGTTAAGTCAGATAAGTAATATCTTGCATTATCTGACGTTGATACAAATTCTATTGACAATTCTTCTGTAATTTTTGTCTTGTGCAACATATGCTCTGTATCTGCAACTTCAGAGTCAGAAGATATTCTAAGTGTTTCTAGGTTTGAAATGTTTTTAAAAGATGCAACAAGATTTGTTATCTTTGACGATAAAATATCTATTGATGAAACAGAACCAGTTACCTTTAGTGTGCTATTATCTACTGTTGATGAAAGCTCAATACTTACACCTGCATCAACAACAACTTCTTCATCAACATTTGGAAGTACATTGTTCCAAGTTTCAGTTCCAACAATTCTCCATCTAAAATTGTTGTCAGATTTTAATATTATACTTGCCATTATACTGCTCCATTCTGTGTAGTTACTGTTAGGTTTGATAGTACAGCAGCAACATCAATACTTGAGCTGTTGTCAACTGAAAGTGCTATCTCCAATGTCTCTCCATCTAATATATTTATAATTATATCATTTATTGTCTTGCTTGATGCTATCTGTGTGCCATCATACGAAAGAATTCCATCTGCATCAGTCTCAAATACATAATTTGCACTAGGTGAAATAAGTCTAAAAGAACCAGTTGAGTCAACTCCAGCAGAAACCATAAGATCGAACGAGATTGTCTTTTTGCCAGTGAATACAATTGATACATCTCTTTGGCTATATCCTTTTACATTTAGTGTAATTGTTTTTTCTGCTATTGTAATTATATCTTTTAAGTCTTCTGGTTCTCCGTTAAACACAATTGATGATGAGGTAAAGTATAAATCAAATATACTATTAATATCAGTTGTATATGCAGTTTCATCTTTCGCTACTATTACAGCAGATAGTCGTGTATCCTCTAACTCACATACATGCTTCACTAAGTTGTATGATTTTTTAATCTTAAACGTATTGTCAACACTTGGATTTGTAGAGCAGAATCCAGAGTCTCTTTTTAGCCATATCTGATTATTGAATGCAACAATATCACCAGAGGAATAATATCTGCCAGTCTTAAACGGTATAATTGTCAAAGATGACGATATTTTCTTAGGAGAGTATATCTCCGTAAGCTCTTCAGTGCTGGAACCAATGAACAGATCGCCATCTATAACCCTAAGTGATCTATTCTTTACGTTTGCATTTAACAGTGGTCTGTTTTTTACAAAATCCATTGCATCAACATCTTCTTGCGTGTAATCAGCTTCCTGCTTGAGAGTACCAACAAGGGATGTATCTCCAGCAAATCTTTGGAAGTACATTTTCCCATCATTACCAATATAGAATTTCTTAATGGCTGTTTCAACTAAACTTAAATCTTGTATCATTAGAGCACCTTTATATTTATTGCTTGTTTGTATTCGCTCAACAGACCAGCATCGGATAATGTAAACATTCTCATACCCATAGTAATTGGAATCATATTTACATCAGTATCTATAAACGAAACCTTATCCTTGCTGCCATCGGTTGCAAATACAGTATAGATACTATTGTCTCCTGCCGTAGTGTTTGATGCAATAACATTTTTGCCATCAACAGATGTAATCTTACTATCTATTGATGTATTTGTTGCAACTCCATACTGATACATTGTGTTTTTACCTATGAACCCATCAAGTACTGTTACTCTATACTGTGAATCTAGGATAGATATAGTTCCATTTGTATTTTTAGCTATTGATAGTATGTGCGGTGCAGCAAACAATCCGTCAAGCAAAATATCTCTATTACTATCTCTTGTCATAGTGTCTATATTGTATGCCTTTAAAGTTGTTCCACTATCAATACTTGATACATAAGCATACCTACCTGAAACTACTACGGAGAAACCAGAACCAGCCAACGTATCGGAACAATATGTAGTGCTATCTATCCCATCAACTGGTTCTCTATTTATAAACGTGTGTTTCACTAGCTTGTTATCAGAGTCAATAAGCAACAGCTCCATTCTGCTAGACATTGATGCATCAATAGAGTTTTCTATTCCAATATTTGTAACAATCTTTGGTCTTCTATCATATATAATTCCAACTGCATATTCAAGAGGACATCTTTTGTCTGAAATAAGCTCGAAAGATGTTATTGGCTTATAATTGTCATACAGACTAACCATATAAGCTTTTCCTGCAACTGCATAAACAAAATTACATCTTCTATCTATTGCTATTGCCTCTGGAGTTGCACCAAGAATTGATGTTGCAACAGCTACACCATCAAGACCGTGAACACTCAGTGTCGCACCTTTCAATGCAGTAACGAATAGGTCATCAGATACAGCAATTTTGTCTGGAGTATATCCAATGCTGAACTCTGCTATTGGAAGTTCTGAAATCAACCTATCAGCATCACCAGTTATTCTGTAGATAGATACCTTGTCTTCAATTGCCACTGCAATCAATGACCCCAATATTGAAAAGGCACTAATGTTCTCAATGATTATTCTTGTAACTGTTTCCAATGAATCTACAGAAACAATATTATCATTTCTATCAAGACATAAATACTTGTTTTCTCCAAGATAAAACGATGTCTTCATATTCCTACTGTATCTTTTACCAACAAAATTGCTATCAATAGTTTGAAAATCTTCATCTTGAAACAAGTTTATTACTTCAGATGCAGTGTGCAACGATACAGATGTAGCAGATGTGTATAGTTGAACAGCAGTTCCAGTGTAAGACCCTATTTCTACTGCATCTCCAGATACAATTCCAACAGTAAAGTTTTCTGAAGATGAATACACTTCACGTCCATCAACAACAGAAACATTGCTACTAGAGCTCATCTCTATATTGTTGAAGTCTGAATAGTTCTTTGTAATAATTTTTCCATCTTTAACTATTGAAACATCGCCTTGATCTGAAACATATATTCCATTCTTGTTTACATTTACAGTTTCTCCGATAAATATTCCATTGTCAATCTCAATAGAATCCATATCGAGTTGCTCGTTAAACACGAACTCACTTACTGTACCATCCAGTGCAGTAAGTGCCAATATTTTCCTATTTTCACTAATCGTTGCATCAGCTATCATATCCTTAAGTTCTGTCATTACTGGTTCCTCTTTGTTTTTACTTTTATATCCGATATTGATATATTGCTATTTGTAGATGTTACTACAATCTTCTTGTAAACTCTATCATCAAGTAATATAAAGTTGTTAAATCTTGAGCTTGCTAAACCAATAAGGCTTGACTTTTGATGATAGTACAGTGAAGAACTACTTGCTGAAATATTAATAACTTTTGTCTGCAAAAAACTTGTTCCATTCTCATCAATGGCAGTTATTGTAAACTCAGAACCAGTTACACTCTCACCCCAATATACTGAACAGGAAAAACTACTTATATCATCAAGTGCAGAGTCAAATGTCATACTCATGTTGTCTCCACTAACGCTTCCATTATCAATTCCAAATGTAAGGCTATCTATATTTGGTATCGTCCATAGTGGGTTATTCTCAAAGTCAGACCGTGATGTAAACGAATATACTTCTTGTCTATCAACAAATATCATCTCACTGTCAAACAAACTTTTTACTGCATAGTTCTCAAGTGTTCCAGTTTCCTCTCTTATCTTCAGCACTCCATCGCCATCTATAAACAAGTCTTGGCTATATTTCATAGACGTTTCTTCAGAAAATACATTTGCCTCTGCTATACTAAAGTTTTTTATTTCAGCGATACCTGATACCTTTTCTACTGGAACAGTTTCAGATTTGTTTAAGCCACTAACTATACCATCTTCGCTAACAGTATAATATGCATTATCAATATATGGAACTGATACATCTATTGTGTCAAACGTAAAATCTTTTACATACTTAATGCCATCCAGTCCAACAGTAAATGGAGACACTGGATTACTTCCATCTTCAACAATTACTGCTTTAACAGTTTTGCCCTCGTTATTCTTATCATACT
>Ga0256833_1000926_pt1 | contig 22154 bp, 29 predicted proteins | sample 356284metaG_FD_190535 | JGI IMG/M metagenome (GOLD analysis project Ga0256833, IMG submission 190535) | Hydrothermal vent microbial communities from Mid Atlantic Ridge, Atlantic Ocean - 356-284 | ecosystem: Environmental > Aquatic > Marine > Hydrothermal vents | place: Atlantic Ocean: Mid... | reverse complement strand
CGGGGCTCGGGTTCCTGCCGAGGGGGTGAACGACGACGAAGCCGAGCTCGAGCTCAAAATCGAGCGCCCGGGTGTAGCCCGGCCAGGGGACTGCTTCTCCTTCCGTCAGGAAGGTGCGGGGGTTGCCCACGTAGTAGATGGGCCGCCGGTACCAAAGGGGCTTCGGACGGAGCTTGGGGTGGGGTTTGCCGGTGAGGCGCTCGTAGAGGAGGGCGAGCCGGTAGGTCCGGGGCTGAAACCGCTTGAGCCAGCCCTTGCTGGCCCCGATCACGTGGGCTTCGTAGAGCATGAAGTCGCGAAAGCTCACCGGCGAAAAGGGAAGAAGCGGCGCCGGGTCGAAGGGGGCGGGCCCCTCCGCGTTTTCGAGCAGACGGACGATGCGCCCAAAAAGCGGCGGTCCCCCGGCCAGCGCCTCGATCAGGTCGTAGGCGGCTTGACCCAGTTCGCGTTCAAAAGGGACGAGCGGCCACCACGCCCCCTCGTACCAGGCCGCCACCGCTTCATTGCCGTCTTCCGTCCGTACCCGGCGAAAACGCATCACTCCTCCAGGATCGCCACCACCCGGGCCGGCCCCGCGCTCGCCCCCTCGATCTTCAGGGGAAACGCGGCCACCTTGAAGCCGAAGGCTGGGAGCTTGTCCAGATTGACGAGCCGTTCGATCTGGGCGTAGGGGAGGTCCACCTGGTGGGCGGCCCAGAAGATCCCCGGGCGCCGCGCTTTAAGGGCGGCCTCGGCTTCGAGATCGAGGGGCGCGTCCCAACTCCAGGCGTCGATCCCCATCACCCGCACCCCTTGCTCATAGAGCCAGCGGGTGGCCTCCGGGGTGACCCCGGGGCCCAGGAGGAAGTAGTTCGGATCGTCGTAGAAGGCGTCCATCCCGGTGCGGACGAGCACGATGTCCAGGGGTTTCAGCCGGTAGCCGATGCGGCTGAGTTCGGCCTCGATCTCCTCCGGGCGGATCGCCTGGCCCCGCTCTCTGCCGGTGAAGTCGAGCACCACGCCGTCGGAGAAAAACCACTCGAGGGGCAGCCGGTCCACGGTCGCCGCTGGCTCGCCTTGGATCCGCGAGTTGTAATGGTAGGGCGCGTCCACATGGGTGGCGTCGTGGGTTCCGAGGCGGGTGATGGTCTCGGTGGCCCAGCCCTCGCCGTCTTTGAGCAGGGACCTGGGCACGCCGAAAAGCGCCTCGATCTGGGCCGCGCCCTCGGCGTGACCGTGGTAGACGATCTCGGTTTTGAAAAACTCCGGCACTCCCTCCGGGCTCGGCCGGATGGGGGCGGAAAGGTCCACGATCCGCATCCTTCACCCCCTCCATCAGTAGGCCAGGGCGAAGCCGACGGCGCCCCCCAGCCCAAAGGGAAAACCTGCCTTCAGGCTCACGTCGGCGATGACGTTGGGGATCACCCGAAACTGCAGGTTGGCTACTCCCTCTATCGCCGGGCGCACGGCGATCTCCTCCCCGCCGCTCACCGGGTAGCAGATCGAAAGCCCCCCGCCCCCGCCCAGGCGGATGCGGTAGGTGGTCCGGGTTTCGTAGGCGTAGCCCAGCCAGTCGAGGCCTCCGCTATAGCACACCGAGCTTCCCGAGAGCGAAAGCGTCCCCGAGGCCGCCATCCAAAGCCGCCACGCCCGGTAGTCCAAGAATCCCCCGAGCTGGGCGTGGGTGGTGAGGTCGAGGCCCAAACCTCCGATACCTACCACCCCCAGGGCTCCGGTGACCTCGCCCATCGCGAGCGGGGTGTGGAAAACGTGGGTGTGGTTGACCACCACCACCGGCTGGGGCCCGTCGAAGAAAAGGCGGAAGGAAGCCTTGGAAGGGTTTTCCGCATGGGCCATGAGCAACAAAAGCCCAAGCGCCGCAAAAAACCTCCGCATGGCCTGAGTCTATCCAGTTTTGCTAAGATGGGTCGGCGGACGCGCGCCCGTAGCTCAGTAGGATAGAGCGGGTGCCTCCTAAGCACCAGGTCGGAGGTTCGAATCCTCCCGGGCGCACCAAGAAGGGCGGGGAATCCCGCTCTTTTTTGTTGCTAAGTTAAGGGGCGTGGACCGGAGCCGGTTGATCGTGACCATCGACGGACCCGGGGCCTCGGGCAAGTCCTCCACCGCCCGGGGGGTAGCCCGGGCCCTCGGGATCCCCTACGTCTCGAGCGGAATGCTCTACCGGGCGGCGGCGCTCGCGGTGATCCAGGAAGGGGCCGACCCCGGGGACGAGGAGGCGGTGATGCGGGCGGTCTCCCGCCACCGGATCCGGCTCGTGCCCGGGGTGGAGGGAGACCGGGTCTTCCTCGACGGGGAGGAGGTGACCGAAAGGCTCCACACCGCCGAGGTGGACCGGGTGGTGAGCCCGATCGCCCGCCACCCGAGGCTCCGGGCTTGGGTAAACCGGACGCTCAAGGAGCTTGAGCCCCCCTTCGTGGTGGACGGGCGCGACATGGGGAGCGCGGTCTTCCCCGAGGCGCCCTATAAGTTCTTCCTCTGGGCCGATCCCCGGGTGCGGGCCGAGCGGCGGGCGCGCCAGCGGGGCGAGGACGTGGCTCGGGTGGAGGCCGAGCTCTTGGCCCGGGACGAGCGCGACCAGGCCCAGACCCGGCCCGCTCCGGACGCGATCTTCCTCGACACCAGCGCGATGACCCTCGGGGAGGTGGTGGACCGGGTGGTGGCCGAGATCCGCCGGCGCGACCCTTAGGGAAGGCCGCCTAGAAGAAAGGGGTTCGTACGTTTTTCCGAGCCGATCGTGGTGGGCTCGCCGTGGCCGGGGAAGACCCGAGTGTCCTCGGGGAGCTTTGTAAGCCTCGTGAGCGAGTGCCAGAGCGCTTCCCGGTCGGCGCCCGGGAGGTCGTAGCGGCCCACCGCGCCCTTGAAGAGCACGTCCCCGACGAAGATCACGCCGGCTTCGGGGGCGTAGAACGCGAGGTGCCCCGGGCTGTGGCCGGGGAGGTGGAGGACGCGAAAGCCAAAGGCCTCGTCGCCCTCGTCCAGGAACCCCGCGGGTTTTGGGGGCGGGGGAACCTCCAGGCCGTAGGCGCGCGCGATCTCGGGGGCGCGGCGGTAGGGCTCGAGCTCGGCCGCGTGCAGGTAGACGGGGAGGCCGTGGGTCTCGGCCAGGGGAGCGACCGCGCCCACGTGGTCGAAGTGGGCGTGGGTGAGGAGGATCGCCTTTGGGGTAAAGCCCGCCTCCCGGATCGCGGCCTCCAGGGCCTCGGGCTCGGCCCCGGGGTCGAGGACCACGCCCTCGCCCCCTTCCCAGGCCAGATAAGCGTTTTCCGCCAGGGGTCCGACGGGAATCCTTTGGACCTCCATGCCTCCAGCCTAGCCCTTGACAATACCTTGCGCATATGATATGCTCAAAATGGCTCAGGAAGGGGGTGATGGCGGATGCTGGTGAAGCGCGAGCTTCGTCCCACCACCGAGATCACGCCCTTCAGGACCTGGGGTCCGCTCTCGCTCTTCGACGAGATGGACCGGCTCTTCACCGAGGCCTTTAGCGATCTCGTCCGGCCCGCGCGCACGGCCACCTACGTGGCGCCGGTGGACCTCTACGAGACCGACGACGCGCTGGTGCTCGAGATGTGGGCGCCGGGACTCAACGCGGAGGATCTCGAGATCAGCCTCGAGGGCAACAAGCTCACCATCCGCGGCGAGGTGAAGCCCGTCGCCGACGAGAAGGTCCGCCGGTACTACTTGCAGGAGATCCCGCACGGCTCCTTCGTTCGCTCCTTCACCCTGCCGGTGGAGGTGGACGCGGACAAGGTGAAGGCCGAGTTCAAAAACGGCGTCCTTCGCCTGCTGCTGCCCAAGGTCGAGGCCGCGCGGGCCAAGCGGATCCCGGTCGAGGTGGCGCAGTAAGCGCGACCTCGAGCAAAGCCGGGCCTTTGGGCCCGGCTTTTGATTTTGTGGTATCATGAAACTTGAGGTGATGAGTATGAGGAAGGTTGCTCCGCTTCTTTTGGCTTTCGCGCTCCCGGTCCTCGCCCAGGGGCGGCTCTTCGTCACCCCGGTGCACCCGGTGGAGGCGCTGCCCTTTTTGGGGCAGCTCTATGCCCTCGACCTCGAGCCCCCCGAGGGGGCCCGTTCGTTCTGGTTCGTGGTCTTCAAGGGCTACGACCCGGACGCGGTCTACGTGCTCTCGGCTCCGGCGGGAAGGGGCCTCCGGCTCACGAGCGGGATCATGGACGTGCCCACGGTGGCCTGCCCTGCCCAGCGGCTGGTGGCCACGGTGGTGGGCGGGGCCGAGGTCAAGATCGGGGAGGCCTGCCTCGCCAACTGGATCCCCTACGCGATCACCTGGGCCACCGGCGACGCCGAGGCCCCGCTCGGACAGTGGGTGCCGGTCTGGACCGCGAAGCCGGTAGCGAAGGAGCTCCGGGAGAAGGAGCCTCCCTTGCTCGCCTTCGTCTACTGGTCCGACCGGGGTCCGGAGGCGATGCCGACCTCACGCCCCAAGCCCTGAGGGCTTGGCCCAAGGCGCCCGGCGGCGATCCGCCGCCGGGTTTTTGCTAGGGTAGCGTTGTGGAGGCACTCGTGCTCGGTGGCGGCGGGGACGACCCGCTCGCCCGCGCGCACCAGGCGCCCAGCAAGGCGTTCTTGCCCCTGGCCGGGCGGCCGATGGCGGCCTGGGTGCTGGAAGCGCTTCGCCGGGGTGGGGTCGGCCGGGTGGCCTTCGTGGGGCCGAAGGCGGCGCTTGACCCTGAGCCGGACCTCTGGCTCGAGGACGCGGGCGATCTGCTTGCCAACGTGGAGCGGGGGCTTGCCGCCTTGGGTGGAAAGGCTCCGGTTTTGGTGGCGACCGCCGACGTCCCCCTGCTCACCCCTGAGGCGGTGGCCCACCTCCTGCGGGAGGCGCCGCCGGCGGGGCTCGTCTACCCGATCGTGCCCAAGGAGGCGGTCGAGGCGCGTTTTCCCGGGATGAAGCGGACCTACGCCCGGCTCCGCGAGGGGACCTTTACCGGGGGAAATCTGGTGATTCTCGATCCTGGGCTTTTTGCGAGGGCGCTTCCGGTGGCGAGGAAAGTGGTGGCCTGGCGCAAGAACCCCTTGCGGCTTGCGCTCCTATTCGGCCCCCGGTTTCTTTTGAAGCTGCTTTTGGGCGCGCTTTCGGTGACCGAGCTCGAGGCCCGGGCGGAGGCGATCTTCGGGGTTCCGATGCGGGCGCTTCCCGTGCCCTATCCTGAGATCGGGGTGGACGTGGACAAGCCCGAGGACCTCGCCTTCGCGGAAAAGGCGCTTGGAGGTGGCCTTGCGTAGGGTGCGCGATCTTCGCTGGGCCGGTCTCATCGCCTTCGTGGCCGCGCTTGCGGTCGGCCTCTTCGTGGGGCTCGTGGTGCACCTTTTGCTCGGGGGGCGGATCGGCTGGGAGGACTTCAACCTACCTGGGCTCGTCGAGGGGTTTTTCTTCCTGGCCGCCTTCGTTTTGAGCCTTTTCGTCGCCAAGCGAGCGGTGCGGGTGCCTTGTAGCACCTTGCTCACCGCCGGGGCGGTGGCCCCCTGGCCGGCGCGACGGCTCGCGGAGCCGGTGCCCTTGCTCGCCTCCCCCGCCGAGGAGAGCGGCCGCTGGGCGGTGTTGGTCGAGGACGGCCGGCCGGTGGGGGTGCTCGGGCTCGGGAGCGAGATCCTCCCCTGGGAGGAGGCGCCGGTGGTCGGCGGGGAGGTGGCGATCACCGAGCTCGCGCCGCTTTTTTGGCAGGGGGAGGCGGTCTTCGTCGCCGACGGGCAGAAGGTCCACGGGGTGATCACCCGGGAGCGCTACCTCCGGGCGGTGGTCTCGTGAGCGAACCCGAGCCGATACCCACCGCGATCACCCGGATGCTCGGGATCCGCTACCCGATCGTGGTGGCTCCGATGTTCCTGGTGAGCACCCCGGCGCTCCTTTTGGCGGTGGCCCGGGCCGGGGCGATCGCCGTGATTCCGAGCCTGAACTTTCGCACCCACGGGGCGTTCGCGGCGTTTTTGGAGGCCTTTCCCGAGTTGCCCTTCGGGGTCAACCTGATCCTCAAGGACAATCCCCGGCTCGCCGAGGATTTGGAGGCGGTGGTGCGCCGTCGGGTTCCCCTGGTGGTCACCTCGCTCGGGGATCCGGGGCCGGTGGTGGAGCGCGTGAAGGCTTACGGAGGGCGGGTCTTCGCCGACGTGGTGGGGCTCCGCCACGCGCAAAAGGCGGCCGAGCGGGGCGTGGACGCCCTGGTGGCGGTGGCGTGCGGGGCGGGTGGGCACGCGGGCCGGGTGAGCCCCTTTGTGCTTGCCCCTTGGCTCAAGGAAGCGACCGGCCTCCCGGTGCTGGTGGCGGGGGGCTTGGCCACGGGGCGGCACCTCCTCGCCGCGCTCGCCCTGGGGGACGCGGGGTACTTCGGTACCCGCTTCATCGCCACCCTTGAGTCGGCGGCCGACGAAGCGTACCGGCGGATGGTGCTCGAGGCCGGCCCCGAGGACGTGGTCTACACCGATGCCGTCACCGGGGTGCCCGCCAACTTCCTCGCGCCTTCCTTGGAGGGCTTTCGCAAAGGGGCGAAGCCCTGGAAGGAGGTTTATTCCGCCGGCCACGCGGTGGCCTTCGTGCGAGAAGTCCTACCCGCTCGGGTGCTCGTGCATCGAATCGCTGAGGAGTACCACCGGGCGAAATCGGGCCTACCTTAGGGGCGTTTTTAGAACTACAAACCCTTGCTATCCGTTTCACAAGCAAAACCTCGCATAAGGGCCTTTCCGCACTTTTCACCGGGCAAAACTAGTGCTACCTTGAAGGCTGGACGCGGGTTCGTTGCATATTCATGAGCCCGGGTCCCGGAGGTGGCGTATGGCCGTCTTGAAGGTCCAGACCGAGCGGAAGTACCGGCCCATCACGCTGGCCAACATCGAGGAGCTTCCCGAGTGGAAGGCCCTGGACCCCGAGGTCCAGGAGGCGGTGCGGGTGGTCTCCCAGGTGTTGCCTTTCCGCACCAACGAGTACGTGGTGCGGGAGCTCATCGACTGGTCCAAGGTGCCCGAGGATCCCATCTTCATCCTCACCTTCCCGCAGAAGGGGATGCTCGAGCCCGAGGACTTCAACCGCATCCGCGACCTGATGCGGAAAGGGGCGCCCAAGGAGGAGATCCGCCGGGCAGCGCACGAGATCCGGCTCAAGATGAACCCGCACCCCGCGGGCCAGCTCACCCACAACGTGCCCACCTTAAACGGCCGGCGCCTTGAGGGTCTGCAGCACAAGTACCCCGAGACCGTCCTGATCTTCCCCGGGCCGGGGCAGGTTTGCCACGCGTTTTGCACCTACTGCTTCCGCTGGGCTCAGTTCGTGGGCGAACCCGACCTTCGGATGGCGACCAACGAGTCCAAGGACCTGCAAGACTACTTGAGGGTCCACAAGGAGGTCACCGACATCCTCTTCACCGGCGGCGACCCCATGGTGATGAAGACCGCGGTCTTCGAGCGCTTCATCCGGCCGCTCCTCACCGAGGAGTTCGCCCACGTGCAGGACATCCGCATCGGTACCAAGGCGCTCGCCTACTGGCCGTTCCGCTTCTTTGACGACGATCTGCTCCGGCTCTTCGAGGAGATCGTCAAGGCCGGGCGGCACCTGGCGATCATGGCCCACTTCACCCACCCCAACGAGCTCCAGACCGACGCCGTGCGGGAGGCGATCAAGGTGCTCCGCTCGGTGGGCGCCGAGATCCGCACCCAGTCGCCGGTGGTGGCCCACATCAACGACGACCCGAACGCCTGGGCCAAGAAGTGGAAGGAAGAGGTGCGGCTTGGCCTGGTGCCCTACTACATGTTCGTCGAGCGCGACACCGGGCCCAAGCAGTACTTCGAGGTGCCCCTGGTCAAGGCCTGGGAGATCTTCCGGAACGCTTACAAGCAGGTTCCGGGTCTCGCTCGCACCGTGCGTGGTCCCAGCATGTCGGCCTTCCCCGGTAAGGTGCGGATCGCCGGCGTGGCCGAGATCAACGGGGAGAAGGTCTTTGTGCTCGAGTTCCTCCAGGGCCGGAACCCCGACTGGGTGGGCCGTCCCTTCTTTGCCAAGTACGACGAGAAGGCGACCTGGCTCGACCAGCTGAAACCTGCCTTTGGCGAGAAGTTCTTCTACGAGGACGAGCTCGCCGAGATGGTCAAGCGGGGGCTCTCCGGCTAGGCGTAGGCGCTACGCGTAAGGGGCCGGGCACCTGCCCGGCCCTTTTTGGGTAGATGGGGCCTTGTCCTGAAAAGACGAGCGGGCTCGGGGTTCGAAAGCCCGGGTTCCAGCGGAGGGCATGGGCCCGTCCCGCGACCGCCGAGGGAAAGGGTGGGGGAAGTGGGCTTTGTGCTCGAGCTCAGGGTCGAGGGTAGTGCTCGGCGGTTTCGTGCCTTTGCTCCCGGCCCCCTGGGAGCCTTTAGGCTAGGGGTATGTGGATCTACGGTCGGCGCCCGGTCCTCGAGGCCGCCCGGGAGGGCCGGGTCCGGCGCATTCTGCTCGCCCGGGGGGTGGAGCGGCGGCTGGTGCGGGAGGTGGAGGCGACCGGGGTCCCCTACGCGTGGACGAGCCGGATCGAGCTCGCCGAGCTCGTGGGCACCACCCGCCATCAGGGGATCGCGGCCTGGGTGGAAGACCTTTCCTACGCCGAGCTCGAGGCCCCCTTCCGCAGGGCAGAGAGCCTCGGGGAGCTCCCCCTGCTCGTGCTCCTCGACGGAATCACCGATCCCCAGAACTACGGGGCGATCATCCGGAGCGCCGAGGCCCTCGGGGCCCACGGGGTGGTGAGCGAGGAGCGCCGAAGTGCGCCCCTCTCAGCGGCGGTGGTCAAGGCGAGCGCGGGGGCGGCCTCCCGCATCCCCCTGGTGCGGGTGAAGAACCTCCCCCGCTACATCGAGGAACTAAAAGACCGCGGGGTTTGGGTTTACGGCCTCGCCGGCGAGGCCGAGCGCACGCTGGAGGAGGCCGACTACCGAAGGCCTCTGGCTTTGGTAATCGGTTCCGAGGGCAAGGGGATTCGCCGGCTCGTGCGGGAGAAGTGCGACGAGCTCTTCCGGATCCCCCTTCGGGGAAGCACGCCCTCGCTGAACGCGAGCGTAGCCGCGGGGATCGCGCTTTACCGCGTCTGGCAGGGGCGGGAGGGGTGAGGATGGATCCCGCGGGCTTGCTCGTCGAGTTGATCCAAGCAAGGAGTCCGAGCACCGAGGAGGACCCGGCCCGGGAGGTGCTCGAAGCCGCGCTCCGGGGGCTCGGGCTTGAGCTCGAGGTGGACCGGGCGGGAAACCTCTACGCCCGGAAGGAGGGGCAAGGGCCCGAGATTACCCTCACCGGCCACATGGACGTGGTGCCCGCCGGAGACGAGGCAGCTTGGCCGGTGCCGCCCTTCGCGGGTACCGTCAAAGACGGTTTTCTCTGGGGGCGGGGCGCGGTGGACATGAAGGGGGCGCTGGCGGCGATGGTGGCGGCGGCCTCCGAGCTCGTCCGTACGCGCTATTCCGGAAGCTTCTCGCTGCTTTTCGTGGGAGCGGAGGAACTCGGGGGGGCCGGAAGCCGCTTCGCCGCGGGCTGGGTGCGTCCGGCGGTCTTCGTCCTCGGCGAGCCCTCCCGGCTCCGCTTGATGCGGGGCCACCGGGGGCGGATCGAGCCCCACCTCGTCTTCACCGGGCGTCAGGGGCACGCGGCCTTCGAAAACCCGGAAAACCCGCTTTACGCCCTAGGGGAGGCGCTTTCCGCCCTCAAGGAGCTCGAGCTCGGGACCGACCCCGACACCGGCAAAAACACCTGCCAGCCTACGAGGATCGAGGTCTCCCCCAACGCGATCAACGTGGTGCCCGGTCGGGTCGAGCTCACCCTGGACTGCCGCTACGGGCCGGGGGTGGGCGCCGAGGGGGTCCTCGCGGCGGTGCGGGGGGCGGCGGCCGGAGCGGAGGTCCGGGTCCCCGAACGCGAGGTCACGCTCGGGGAGGTCGCGCTTTCCTACCCCTTTGACTTCCCGCCCTACGTGCTTGCTTCCGAAGACCCTTGGCTGCAACGGGCGCTCTCGGCGCTGGGGCAGAAGGAGGCCTTGCTCTGGCCCTTCACCACCGACGCTCCCTACCTCGCCGCGACCGGTGCGCCGGTCCTCGGCCTCGGTCCCGGCGACCCCTCGCTCGCCCACACCACCGAGGAGCGGATCGCCCTGAATGAGCTTAGGGAAGCAGCCCACGTCTACGCCCGCCTGGTCCGGGCGCTGGGAGGGAGCGATGCGGGAGCGTAGGACGATCGGTGGCACCGCCTACCGGCTTTTTGGGGTCTTCCCGAAGCCGGTGGCGCTCAGCTTTGAGGTGCTCCTCAGAGAGCGGGGGATTCCCGCCTACCTCGAGGACCTCGCTCCCGAAGCCCGCCCCTACGCCGGGGTGGAGCCGATGGGGGGCGTCGTCTACCTCTGGGTTCCGGAGGTGGCTTGGGATGAGGTGGTGGAGGTTTTAGGTGGTGAAGCCGGCACTGGGGCTTGACCTTGGGGGTACGAAGATCGCCGCCGGCCTGCTCGTCGGAGGGCGGATCCTCGGCTATCGCGAACGGCCTACCCCCAAGGAGGGGGGCGAGGCGGTGGCGGGGGCGCTCGCTGCCCTCGCCCGGGAGGTGATCGCCGGAAGGGAGGTGGTTGCCGTCGGGGTGGGGACCCCGGGTCCCCTCGACTTCGACCGGGGGGTGGTGCGGTTTGCCCCGAACATCCCTGGCCTCGAGAACTTCCCCTTGAAGGTGCGTCTTGAGGCCGAGCTCGGCCTTCCCGTGGTGGTGGAGAACGACGCCAACGCCGCCGCCCTTGCCGAGCACCACCTGGGCGCCGCCCGGGGGGCCGGGAGCTCGCTTTATCTCACCGTCTCCACCGGGATCGGCGGCGGGGTGATCGTGGACGGGCGGGTGCTCCGGGGTGCTTTCGGCCAGGGGGGCGAGGTGGGGCACTTGGTGGTGGACCCCGAGGGGCCGCTTTGCGGCTGCGGCAACCGGGGCTGCCTGGAAGCCCTGGCCTCGGGGAGGGCGCTCGAGCGCGACGCCGCGTACGCCTTCGGCCGGAAGGTTTCGGTCCCCGAGCTCTTTGCCTCCGATGACCCCCGGGCCCGCGCGCTCGTTTTTGGCTCGGCCCGTTCGGTGGGGCTTGCGCTCGCCAGCCTGCAGCGGATCTTGGACCCCGAGGTGATCGTTTTAGGAGGCGGGGTGGCGCTCGGGGGCGGGGCCCCGTACCTGAACGCGGTGCGCCGCACCTACCGGGAGGCGATGCGAAACTGGCGGGAGGCCCCGGTGCGCCGGGCCCGGCTGGGGAGGCGGACCGGCGTGGCGGGGGCGGCCCTAGCCGCCCTCCTCGAGGTGGGCGGCATCCCCGATGGGTCCGGCCTGCCCCTCGGGAAGGAGGACCCGGGTTAAGGAAGCGTTCGGGATTCGAAGCCGCCAGGGCTGGCCCACTTCGAGCCCGAGCGCGACCCAGACCGCGACCCGGATCACCCCGGCGTGGGTCACCACCAGAAAGCGCCCCTCGGGGAGTTCGGCCAAAAAGGCGAGAAGCCTTGCCTTCAGGTCTGAGAGGCTCTCCCCGCCGGGGAGGGGGGTCTTCCAGGGATCGGTCCGGGTCTTTTCGAGCACCTCGGCGAACGTGGAGAAGACCTCCTCCCGGGGCTTTCCGGCGAGCGCGCCGACGCAGAGCTCCCTGAGCCTTGGGTCCTCCTTCGCTTCGAGGCCGAGGGCCTCGCCGAGGACCCGGGCGGTCTCCCGCGCCCGGGCGAGGTCCGAGGAAAAAAGCCCGTCGAAGCGAAGCCCGAGCCGGCCGAGCCTCGCCGCGAGGCGTTTTGCCTGGATTTGGCCCTCAGGGCTTAAGGGAACGTCGAGCTGGCCCTGCCAGATCCCCTCGCGGTTTTTCGCGGTCTCCCCGTGGCGGACCAGCCAGAGCTCCATGGGAGTAGCATAAGAGCATGAAGCGCGTTTGGGTTTTGGGGGTAGTGCTTCTCGGCCTCGGGTTTGCCGCCCGGGTGCCGGTGACCGCCTTTCACCTGGTGCCCGGGGTGCTCTGGCCCGCGCCCACCTACCGGATCCTCGGGGAGGATTGCAAGAAGGCGGTGGCCTCGGTCCCGCTTCCCGAGGGCAAGACGCTCGAGGACGCCCAGTGCTACCGCATGGTGGTGGCGAATCCCGACGACGCCGCGACCTACCTCTACTTCCTCGCCCGGGGGCTTGCCGGGAAGTTTTCCCTTTTGGAGGAGCGGATGCAGGGGGAGGACGCCCTGGTCCAGCTTTGGCAGGACAAGGAAAAGCGCACCCTCTACCTCTACCTGAAGCTGGAAAAGGGCGGGTTCTCGGTGGTCGCCGGCTGGCTCACGCCGAAGCCGGAGGCTCAGGGCCCTTAAGCAGCTCCCGGGCGGCCTCCTCGGGGCTCTTCTCCCCGGCCTCGACCTGACGGAGCAGGGGCCCGGCTTCCTCCGCGAGCCGCCGTCCCCACTCCTGGATCACCGCCTGGACCTCGAAGCGGGCGCGCTCCAGGCGGTGGGGCTCGAGCACACCCTTCTCCTCCAGGTGGGCGCGGTGGGCGCGAATCGCCTCGAGCACCTCTTTGGCCCCCTCCCCGCGGCTTGCCACCGTGGTCAGGATCGGGACCTGCCAGCCGGTGGGGTGAGGCGGGGCGAGCTCGAGGGTGGCCTTGAGCTCCTCGACGAGCCTCGGACCCCCGGGCAGGTCGAACTTGTTGACCACCAGGATGTCGGCGATCTCCATCACTCCGGCCTTGAAGGCCTGGACCGCGTCCCCGGCGGCGGGGGTGAGGACGAGCACGGTGGTGTCGGCGACCCGGGCGATGTCCACCTCGCTCTGGCCCACCCCTACGGTCTCGATGAAGACCCAGTCGAAGCCGAAGGCTTCGAGCAGGGAAAGGGCCGCCACCGTGGCCCCGGCAAGCCCCCCAAGCGCCCCGCGGCTCGCCATCGAGCGAATGAACACGCCCTCGTCCTGGTAGTGGCGCATCATCCGGATCCGGTCGCCGAGCACCGCGCCGCCGGTGAAGGGGCTGGAGGGGTCCACCGCCAACACGGCGACGGTCTCGCCGGCGCGGCGGGCCTCCTCGATCAGGCGGTCGGCGAGGGTGCTCTTTCCCGAGCCCGGACTGCCGGTGAGGCCCACCACCTTGGCCCGCCGGCCGCCCCTTAGCGCCTTCAGGAGCTCAGCGCCCGCCGGGTGGCCCGACTCCACCAAGGTGATGGCCCGGGCCAGCGCCCGGCGATCGCCCGCCTGGAAACGCTCTTTAAGTTCTTCGATCATGGATGCACGAAGACCGGGAGGCCGGCGCGCTCCAGCACCTCGCGGGTCACCGAGCCGAGGAAGCGGGCCTCCTTGGAGCGACCAATGAAGACCGCGTCGGCTTGCTCCTCTTTGGCGAAGCGGCAAAGCACCTCTACCGGGTCGCCCTCCCGGATCACCGGCTCCGCTCCGTAGGGCTCGGCGATCTTGGCGAGCTCCTTGGCGAGCTTTTCCATGTAGTCGCCGCCCAGGACCTCGTGGGGGTCGGGCATGTGCACCGGGATGGGCGGCTCGGGGATGGGCTCGACCGCGTGCAGGAGGGTGATCCGGGCCCCGGCAGCGTCGGCGATCCTTTTCGCGAGTTCAAGCGCCCGCTTCGAGGGCTCGGCGAGCCCGGTGGCCACCACCAGGTGCTTGAAGGGGCGCACCTCGGCCTCCGCCTTGGTAGCCACCACCGGCTTACCGGAGAGCTCGATCACCCGCTCGGTCACCGAGCCGAGGAGCCGCTCGAGGAGCCCCTCCGGCCCGTGGGTGCCCATGGCTACAAGGTCGGCCTCCTTGGCGTGCTTCAGGATCACCGAGAGGGGCTTGCCCTCGTCGATTACGTGCCGGGCGCCCGGCTCCAGCTCCCTGAGTTTTTCAGTCAGGTAGGCGATCAGCTCCCGGCGCCGCTCCTCGAAGGTCTTGGAGAGCATCTCGTCCCAGTAGTCGCCGTAGACCTTGCTGCGGACCGGGTACTCGATGGCGTGGAGCAAAACCAGCTCACCGCCTAGGAGGTCCCGGAGCATCCGGGCCACCGCGAGCGCCTTGTTCGAAGCCTCGGAAAAGTCCGTCGGGTGAAGGATCCGCATCAGGCACCTCCTAGCGCCACCGCTGCCACCTCGACCTTGGCCCCTTTGGGGAGCTCGGCCACCCCCACCACCGCCCGGGCGGGGTAGGGTTCTTGGAAAAACTCGGCGTAAACCCGGTTGAACGCCTGGAAGGCGGCGATGTCGGTGAGGTAGGCGGTGACCTGTACCACCCGGTCGAGGCCGCTCCCGGCGGCTTCAAGCACGGCTTTTAGGTTTTGTAGCGCTTGGCGGGCCTGGTCCTCGACGCTCCCTTCCACGAGGACGCCCTCCGGGGTCAGGGGGATCTGTCCGGAGACGAAGACGAAGCCCCCCGCTTTGATCGCCTGGCTGTAGGGGCCGATGGCTGCCGGGGCGCGGTGGGTCTCGACCTTTTCCATACCCATAACTTACCCTACCGCTAGGACCGCTGGCTCAAAAGTACGTACGCGAGGAGCCCAAGCCAAAGCAAAAGCAGGATGATCTCGCTAAGCCGGTATTTAGGCGCGCGTTGGGGCAGAGCTAGCTCGGTGTCGCCGCTGCGGGCACGGATGTATACGGGTTGATCTCCCGCCAGCATGAGCGCGTAGGATTTTTCCCCACCCTCGGGTACCCGATCGGCCCGGACCGCGATGGCGGTGATGTTGTCCGGCCCGCCCCAGGCGTTGGCCAGCTCGACCAGGCGCTTAAGGGCCGCTTCGAGGTCAGAGGAGGCGGCGAGCACCCGGGCGATCGCCTCCTCCCCGAGCACTCCATGGAGCCCGTCGGTGGAGAGGAGTAGCAGGTCCCCGGGCTTGAGCCGCAGGCCGAGGAGGTCCACGTCCACCTCGGGGAAGGTTCCGAGGGCGTTGGTAATCACGTTTTTCCAGCGGTGGGCGCGGGCGTCCTCGGGGCGAAGGAGCCCCTCCCGCACCCGGTCGGCGACCCAGGAATGATCCTGGGTGAGCTGGACCAAAAGGCCGTTTCGGAGCAGGTAGGCCCGGGAGTCGCCGACGTGGGCGATCAGGGCGTAGGGGAAGTCCACCACCAGTACGGTGGCGGTGGTGCCCATGCCCTCGGCCCGTTCGGCTCGGGCGGTTTGGTAGATTTTGCGGTTTGCCTCCTCGAGCGCGTCCACCAAAAGGGCCGGCGAGGGATCGCGGCCGTCGAGACGCTCGAGCACCGTCTCCACCGCGATCCGTGCCGCCCGGTCGCCGTGGGCGTGCCCCCCCATCCCATCGGCGACGACGAAGACCCCCCCGTTTTCGGTCAGGCGATAGCCGTAGGCGTCCTCGTTGCGTTCGCGTTTTTGGCCGGGGTCGGTGCGGGCGGCCACGGCCAGGGCGGACTCGGGCACGCTCCGATTATACGCTCAGATTCTAGGGAAACTTCTTGAGCGCCTCGGAGATCTTTTCAAGCGCGTTGGAGTCGCCCTCCGCTACCTCGGCGGCGCAGACCGCCACGTACTCCTTTAAAAACATCGCCGCAGCCGACTCCATCGCCCGCTTGGTGGCGGTCATCTGGGTGAGGACCTCGTCGCAGGCCCGGCCCTCCGCGATCATCTTCTGAAGGCCGCGGACCTGCCCCTCGATCCGGCGGAGACGCTTCAAGAGGGCCTCGAGGGTTTCGTCGCCCAGGTCGTGGGTGCGCATGGTTAGAGTATACGCCTACCCCCTATCATTTTTCGCTCAGGGGTTCGTCCTCTTCCTCGAAGGCGAGGAGCTCGGCGCCGAAGACCTCCTTGAGCCGCTGGAAGCGGGGGTCTTTGAGCAGGTTCCGGGGGACGGCCTCGGGCTTTACTTTTGGAGCTTTCCGCTTTTTTTCGGGTGGCGGGGAAGGGGGCGCCGGCTCGGGTTCCTCCTCTTCCGGAGGCGGCACCGCGTTGCCTTCGTCCACCGCTACCTCGAGCTCCCGGAGCCCCAGCGTCCGCTCCGCCACCGGCGCGAGCCGGGCCCGCTCGGCCCGGGCCCGCTCGATGTGGAACTTGAGCCGGGCGGGAAAGCGAAGGACGAGCTTCTTCCCCCGAACCTCGGGTCGCGCCTCCCGCACCACCGCCCGCAAGGGGGCGGGGAGGGCCTCTAGGAAAGCGCGAAAGCGCTCGCGGTCCAGGCCGGGCTCGGGGGAGGCGGCCTTTGGGGCCGGCGCCGGCTCAGGCGGCGAGGGCGGTGGGGGTGGCGTTTTGGGGGCCTCGACCCGCGGGCCCTCCTGCCGGGAATGGGGCGCGGGGGGCGGCGCGCCGCCCGCGGTCAGGGCGCGGTGGGCGCGCAGAATCGCGAGCTCGAGCCCAAGCCTTGATTCGTCCTTGGCGAGCCGTTCGTCGGCTTCGTCGAGGGCGAGGAGTGCGGCTACCAGGGCCTCGCTCGGCCGCTCCACGAGCCGGGCCTTGAGCGCCTCCTTGAGTTCCCGCACCAGGGTACGAGGGGCGAACCCCTCGAAAAAGAGCGCCTCGGCCCGCTTGAGCGCGTCCTCCACCGCCCCCTCGAGGAGAGCCGCGAGGAGCCCCTCCACCGCCTCGGAGGGGGGCAGGCCGAGGATCCGCTCGACCTCGGCGCGGGTGACCGGTGTTTTCTCCAGCGTGAGGACGCGTTCAAGGAGCACCAGCGCGTCCCGCATCGCCCCCTCGGCGGCCCGGGCGAGGAGGCGGAGGGCTTCTTCCTCGATCTCGAGGCCCTCCTCCTTCGCCACCTCCCGGAGCTTTTTGGTGATCTCCTCGTCGGAAAGGCGGCGGAAGCGGAAGTGCTGGGTGCGGCTTTGGATCGTCGCCGGCATCCGCTCGGGCTCGGTGGTGGCAAAGACGAAGAGCACGTGCTCGGGGGGTTCCTCGAGGGTCTTGAGGAGCGCGTTGAAGGCGCTTTTCGACATCATGTGCGCCTCGTCGAGGATGATTACCTTCTTGGGGGCGAGCACCGGGGCGAGGAGGATCCGCTCTTTGAGCTCGCGGACGTCGTCCACCGAGTTGTTGCTGGCGGCGTCGATCTCGAGCACATCGGGATGGCTGCCCTCCTGTACCCGCCGGCAGTGGGCGCAATGGCCGCAGGGGCGTCCCTCGGGTTCGGCCTCGCAGCCCACTGCCATCGCCAGGATCCGGGCGAGGGTGGTCTTGCCCACCCCCCGGGGCCCGGAAAAGAGGTAGGCGTGGGCCAGCCGGCCCTTGGCGATGGCGGCGCGGAGGACTTCCTTTACGTGTTCCTGGCCGACGACGGCGTCAAAGGTCGCCGGGCGCTTCTTGCGGTAGAGGGCGCCCATCGCCCCCCATCATAGTCAGCGGGGCAGAAAGCGCCGGAGGTACTCGACGGCTTCGCGGAAGGGAAACGCATAGACCGAGCCCGCAGGGGTGTTGAACTCGAGCAGGTCGGGCCCCGGGACCTTGACCCGGCGCAAGACCAGGATCCCCTCCTCGGGCTCGAAGACCGCGACGTCGGCGGTGGTGTAGTTGGGGGCGTCGTCGGGCTCGTCCTCGAGGTCCTCCGGGCTCATCGTGGGATACCCCGGGGCTTCGAGGCGGGCGAGCGCCTCGGCGAGCTCGAGCGCGTCCACCACCACCTCCTCGTCCTCGACGTCGCCGAAAAACCAAAGCCGAACCCGTTCGCCGGGAAGCGATTCGGCGGCGAGGCCCTCGGGGGCGTGCGGATCTTTCCTCCTCATTGCTTCCCCTCCTATTGCGCATTATACACTCAACTTTTGTGAGATAACTTCTTCCTTAACGGGGCGTATAATGAAAACGCCGTGCGCTTCGGCCCTTTGCTTCTTCTGCTCTCGGTGCTTTTAGGTGCTTGTTCCCGCTCCGATTACCGCGTGATCCAGCGGGGCAGCTGGCACGGCCGGGTCCCCGAGCCCAAAGGTCCGGTTCTTCTCCTGGTCGAGACCCCGAAGGGACGCTACCCACTCGATGAGGCCGCCCTCCGGAAGCTCACCTGGGTCGAGCTCAAGACCGTCTTTCACCCCGAGGAAAAAAAGGGCACGGTGGGCGTCTTTCAAGGGATTTGGCTGGAGCAGCTCTTTTCGGAACTCGGCTACCCCGAGCCCCGGCGGGTCAAGTTTTTTGCCCTGGATGGCTATCAGATTGCGGTAGAATGGCGGCGGATCGCTCCGTACCAACCGATGCTTGCCTTGTACCGCGACGGCTACCCCTTGCCCGAGCGCTACGGTCCGGTGCGGATCGTCTTCCCCTATAAACGCCTAAAGCCCGACCCGGTCGCGTACAATGCCTACTGGGTGTGGAAACTTCACCGCATCGTGATTCACCCTTGAGCTCCCGGTGGGCGTTTTGGGCTAGCGGGCTTTTGCTTTTTTTGCTCGCGGCTTACGGGCTCTTTGGGCTCTCCACGCTTTTCCGCGTCCATCGGGCGATTCTCGAGGCTGAGCAGGCGGACACCGCCTACCAGTACAGCCAGGTGGTCCGTGCCCTTTATCGGGCGGCGGTGGCTTGCTACCAGGGCGCCCTCGAGGGGGAAACCCTTCGGGAGGTGGAAAACCGGGTCCGGCTGGCGATGGAAAGCGTCTCCTACGCCAACCTCTCGATGGAGTCAAAGGAGCGGCTCGAGGCGCTCTTGAGGGCGCTTCGTCGCCCTATGACCTGTGACGAGTACGCCAAGTGGGCGGAGCGGGTCTTCCCCGTTCAGGTCGAGGCGGTGGAGCACTCGAACTGGCTCCGGGCCGAGATCAAGGCCCAGCTCGCGATCTACCAGCGGAACCTCCTCCTCGGGCTTGGGCTTTTATTTTTCACCGCCGCCCTGATCCTCTACCTGCTCGAGCGCCTGCGCCTTGCGCAAGCGGCGGAGATCCAGGCGCTGGAGAACGAGACCCGGTTTAAGTCGAGGCTTTTGGGGCTGGTGGCCCACGAGCTCCGCACTCCCCTGGCCGCGGTGGCGGGTTTCGCCGAGCTCGCCGCCCGGGCCGAGGACGAAAACGCCCGGCGCCGGCACCTGAAAAGCCTCGCGGTGGCCAGCGAGCGGATGCGGGCGGCGCTTTCTACCTTCCTCGACCTACACCGCCTCGAGACCGGCGCCGGAATCGGGGCCGAGCCCGAGCCCACCGACCTGGTGGCGGTGGCCCGGGGGGTGCTGGAAGTGGCCCGGGGCGCCCATCCCCGGGTTTCCTTCCGCTCCGAGCTGCCGGAGGACCCGGTGGTCGCCGAGGTGGATAAGAACCGGATCGCCCACGCGGTCTTGAACCTCCTGGAGAACGCCGCCAAGTATGGAAAGGGCGAGGTGGCGCTCAAGCTCCGAGCAGGGCATGACGCGGTCCGGTTTGAGGTGGAGAGCGCGGGGCGGCTCGACCCCGAGACCGCCGACCGGCTTTTTGCGCCCTTCGCCCGGCTCCCCGAGCACAAAGGGGTCGAGGGCTGGGGGCTCGGGCTCTCGCTGGTGCGGGAGGTGGCTGCCGCCCACGGGGGACGGGCCGGGTTCGAGGCCCGGGAGGGCCGGCAGGTTTTCTTTATAGAGCTGCCTAGGGCGCCCCGCGCCGGTTCTCCGCCAGGCGAAGGAGCTCGAGGGGGCTAAACGGCTTCGTAAGGTAGGCGTCGGCTCCGGCCGCCTGTCCCTTCTTGCGGCTTTCGTCGTCGTCGAGGGCGGTGAGCAAGACGACAAAGGTATCCCGGTAAGGCGAAACTTTGATCCGCCGGCAGACCTCGAAGCCGTCGTGCTCGCTGCCAAAGAGCAACACGTCGAGCACCACTACGTCGGGATCGTGTTCGGCGAGGAGTTCCTCGATCCGGTCGCCACTGCGGCTGGCCACCACCTGGTGGCCGAGCGGCTCGAAGGTGGCTTTGAGGAGCTCCTCCATGAGGGGTTCGTCCTCAATCACCAGGACTTTCATGGGCCTCCAGCCAGATCAGGTTTTCGAAGAGGGATTCCAGAGGGAGCTCGAGGAAGGCGGCGACCAACGCGGGGTCGAGCCGTTCCCCGGCAAGGGCGGCGAGGCGTTCGCGGGCAGCGGGGACGGAGAGCCGCTTTTGTAGGTAAGTCTGGCAGTCGAAGGCCTCGGCCACCGCCAGCACCCGGGACCCAAGGGGGATGGCCTCTCCCGCGAGGCCCTCGGGACCGCCCTCCCCGTTCCAGGCTTCGTGGTGGTGACGTACCCAGAGCGCGCCTTCGGCGAAGCCGGGGAGTGCAGCAAGGGCTTCGGCCCCGAGCGGAGCGTGGGCCAGGAAGGCCTGCCGCACAGCTACCTCGGGCTTCCGTCCTTCAGCCACCGCCTGGGTCCAGGCCAAGACGGTCGCGTCAGAAAGCGCGAGGAGCCCGATGTCGTGGAGCCGGGCGGCGCGAAAGAGCGTTCGGCGAGGCAGGGGTTCACCCAGGGCGCGGTTCAGGTGGTCCACCCAGTAGGCAATCCGGCGGTGATGGCCCTCGAGCTCAGGGAAGCGGTGTTCCAGAAGGCGCACGAGTGCATCCTCCCAGGCCGCTTCGGTTTCTTCCTGGGCAGCGTAGACCCGAGCGAGGTCGCGGGCGTAGCGGACGAGCTGTTCGTCCAGGGCCATCTTCCCTTTAGGTTACCAGCGAATCCAGCGAGGGCCTGTCGGTAAAAACCAACGGACGGCAAAAACCCCGAAAGCGAAACCCCCAAGGTGGGCCCAAAACGCAATGCCGGGAACGCCCATGAGCGCCTCGATGAACTGCAAAAGCGCCCAGTAGCCGAGGTAGAACCAGGCGGGCAGGTAGAAGAAGATCGGGTAGAAGAAAAGGAGCACCATGGTGAGCACCGGAGCCCGGGGGAAGAGGACGTAGTAGGCGCCGAGCACCGCGCTGATCGCGCCGGAAGCGCCGATCATCGGGGCGGAGGAGCCCGCCATCAAGACGCCCTGGGCCAGCGCCGCCGCCACCCCGCCAAGGAGGTAGAAGGCCAGGAAGCGGCCGGGTCCCAGCCGGTCCTCGACGTTGTCGCCGAAAACCCAGAGAAACCACATGTTCCCGAGAATGTGGGCGATTCCCCCGTGGAGGAACATGCTGGTGAAAAGGGTGTAGGCCCGGCCCAGGGGGTCTTCCCAGAAAAGCCGGGGCACGAAGCCGAAGGTGTAAAAAAGCTCCTTTAGCCGGGGCTCCGGGAGCAAGAGCTCGTAGAGAAAGACCAGGGCGTTGGCCACGACCAGGTACTTGACCAGGATCGCGGGTCGCCGCGCGCGGTTGATGTCGGCGACCGGGAACATGCCTGCATTCTTGCATAACCTTCTCCCGCGTAGACTTGGGGCATGCGCATCCTAGTCACCAACGACGACGGCATCTTCTCGCCGGGGATCAAGGCGCTGGCGCGGGCGATGGCCGAGCTCGGTGAGGTGGTGGTGGTGGCCCCGGACATCGAGCAATCGGCGGTGGGGCACGGGATCACCCTGCGCCGGCCGCTCCGCTTTAAGCACACCGCGAGCGCGGGGCTCGAGCCCATTCCCGCCTACCGCGTGGACGGTACCCCGGCGGACTGCGTCGTCCTCGGGGTGCACCTCCAAGGCCCCTTCGACCTGGTGGTCTCGGGGATCAACCTGGGGGTGAACCTGGGGCTCGACATCACCAGCTCGGGGACCGTCGCCGGGGCGATGGAGGCGGTGAGCTTGGGGATCCCGGCGGTGGCGGTGAGCCTCGACACCGTGCGCATGGAGGAGCTCGACTTCACCCACGCCGCCCGGGCGGCGCTCAGGGTCGCTCGCTGGGTCGCCGAACACGGGCTTCCGAAGAAGGTGCTCTTGAACGTCAACGTGCCCGCCGGGCGGCCCAAGGGCTTTCGGGTGGTGGGCCTCGTCGAGCGCTACTTCGAGGACCAAGTGATCGAGCGCGAGGACCCCGCCGGGGTCCCCTACTACTGGATCGCCGGGGAGCCCACCCGTAGCGCCGCGCCCGGCACCGACCTCTGGGCGATCGAGGAGGGCTACGTGGCGGTCACCCCGGTGAACCTCGACTTTGCCGACCGCGCCCTCATGCCGGCCCTGAAAGGCGAACTCGAAGGCCCGTGCGAAGCTTGAGCCGGTCTTTGGCCGAGCCCTCGCGGACGGCGATCTCAAGGAGGCCGGCGGAGCCGGTGTAGCAAAGGGCCTCCCCCGGGGCCGCGTCGCTGAAGGTGGAAAGGCAGGGGAGCTCCCGCTCCCCGATCAAAAGCCTTGCCCCCGGGGGCGGGGGGCCCTGGATCGTGGTGATCGCGTTCCCGAAGCGGTCGAAGGTGAGGATCTC
>Ga0256833_1000925_pt1 | contig 22183 bp, 25 predicted proteins | sample 356284metaG_FD_190535 | JGI IMG/M metagenome (GOLD analysis project Ga0256833, IMG submission 190535) | Hydrothermal vent microbial communities from Mid Atlantic Ridge, Atlantic Ocean - 356-284 | ecosystem: Environmental > Aquatic > Marine > Hydrothermal vents | place: Atlantic Ocean: Mid... | reverse complement strand
TGTCTCTATTGGTGTGCTGGTCTTTATTCTTCTTATTGCCGTCTCGTTCGGTCGTCTAAATAAAATCATTCAGCGTACCAACCGCCATAAGCGTGTTTTTGATGAGGACAGCTAGGCCGTGAGGTGAGTATTGTAAGACGGCGCCATCTAGGTTAAAGAGAGAAATTTTTTCAGGCCGCGTTGTGCCGCTGTATCCAGATCGTACGAGATGTAGGTGAGGTAGTGTAAAATATCTTTGGGCGCAATAGCGGTTCGTTGCGATGCCTGTTGCAAGAGATAGTGCGGAATGCGCACCCGACGTTTTAAAAAGTGACGGCTCATTGTCTGCATGTAGCGTCGGTGAGAGTGGTAACACAGCAGCGCAAAGACAAAGGGCAGGCGGTAGCGTTCATGCCAAACTGCCGCCAGATCAAGTGCGCTGTTACCGCTTAGGTAGTATTTCAAGGCGCGATCGCCAATGAGTACCTCACCGTTTACATGTAACACTTGTGCCAGTATGTTTGAGGTTGCCGAAGCGCTGTCGTGCCGTGTTGTTGAGGCAGGAATTAGCAAAACACTCAGCACCTCTTTTTTGGCAATAATACCCAAAGGGGCATAGCGATGTCTTTTTGCTTTAATGCTGGAGATAAAAGCCGCATCTACACGGCGTTTCAAGAACGCGTCGTTAATTTTGGAAGGAACGCCGGTTTTGTAGTTGCTAATCTGCGAGTAGTGTTGCGAAGCGCCGTAACGCTTCATAAAGACATGAAACGGTAGAAGATTGAGGTATTCGATTTTTCCAAAAATCAACAAGCCGCTCCTCTTTTTAGAATGCATTGTATCTGCGTAAAACTAAAAACTTGATATAATCGGTTTAATTTATTATGAGGTTGCTGTTATGGTACGTATAGAATTTTTAGGACCCATTGCCAAAGAGAGTCTGGAAATGGAAGCGACAACACTGCACGATGTTGCCCATAAGCTCAGTGATGACAGTGAGGTCAAAGAGTGGCTCAGCACATGTGCCGTTGCCGTGAACGACACCTTGGTATCGTCGCTGGACACCCCGCTAAAATCGGGTGACAAAGTCTCTTTACTGCCTCCGGTCTGCGGAGGTTGATGTGCTTGAATTGCATGAAAACGCACTCAATGTTCCCGATATTTTAAGCCGCTGGTACCAAAAAGAGCGGTCAAACAATTACGGTGCCTATCTCTCTTTTGTCGGTACGGTACGTCATGAAAACGGTATTGAGGGACTGAGCTTTGATCTGTACGAACCTATCTTAAAACGCTGGTTTGAGGCATGGCAGCAGCGCGCCAAAGCAGAGGGCGCCGTGGTGAAAATGGCGCACAGCATGGGAGATGTTATGGTGCATGAGTCCTCTTATGTTGCTGCGGTATTCTCCCCGAAACGACGTGTTGCGCTGGAGCTTATCGATGCTTTTGTCGAAGATTTTAAAGCCACGGCGCCAATCTGGAAATATGATCTTAAAGACGGCGTACGCATCTATGCTAAAGATCGTTCTGCTCCCATTGCAGGGAGCGGTCTGTTGGAGACAAGACAATGAGTTTTATCTCGTATGAAGCGTCACAGAAGATACTGGAACGTTTAGATGTGGGTACGGTACGAACCGAAAAAGTTTTTTTAAGCGATGCGTTGGGGCGGGTGTTGGCTGAAGATATTATTGCCGATGCAAATGCCCCGAAACACCCCACATCGGCAATGGACGGTTACGCTTTGCGTCATCGTGATTTAGAGTCGGGATGCCTCGAGATACGGGGCGACAACCCTGCGGGCAGTGACAATACGCTTTGCGTGAGTGCGGGGACATGTATTAAAACGTTTACCGGTTCAGTCATGCCGGAAGGTTCCGATACGCTCATTCCTGTTGAAAACGTTACGGTCAGGGGCAATACCATTATTATTAACGAGCAGGTTCGGTTGGGAGAACATGTCCGTCCCGTAGGCGAGAGTTACCAAGCGGGAGAGGTGCTTATTCGGCGTGGAACACCATTGGGTTTTGCTGAGATCGGCGTGCTTGCCGGTCTCAATAGGGTCATGCTTCTTGTGGCTCAAAAGCCCCGTGTTGCCATTGTCGCTACCGGAAGCGAGCTTTTAGATCTTGGAGAGACTGCCCATACCGCATCGCAGATTCGCAGCAGCAATAATTACACCATAGAAGCACTGGTGCGCACGGCGGGGGCTCAAGCGGTTCAGTTCGGTACCATCAGTGACGACAAAAACTCCATTACGCAGGGGTTTGAGAATGCATTAGCAACGGCAGATATTGTCATTAGTACGGGCGGGGTGAGCGTAGGTGATTATGACTTCGTAAAAGATATTGTGCCGTGTTTGGGTGCTGAGGTTGTGGTTAAAGGGGTCAAGATAAAACCCGGACAGCATATTATGATTGCACAACAAGGGAATAAGTTCATTGTGGCACTGCCGGGATTTGCCTACTCTTCAACAGTAACATGCATGTTGTATGCCATTCCGTTGATTAAGCGGTTTTTAGGACTGCCGAGTCATCTAAACAGGGTCGAAGCCACGTTAAAAAAACCGTTTCAAAAGCGCTCGAAAAAGAGTGAGTTTACCGCATGCAACTTAAGTTTTGAAGCGGGACGCTATTGGGTCGATTTTGACGATAAAAAAATAGGCAGCAGCGCTATATTGACCAATATGCTTCATCATGCGGCATTAATGATCAGTACAGAAGAAGAGGGTGACCTTGAAGCAGGAATGAATGTTCATGTCATTGTGCCGGATCGATTGTGAAAGACTCCAAAAGTGTTTTACGTTGTAACTTCACTTATTCATAACGTTTAGTTTGACAATTTATAGTACGATAGTACGAAAGTGTTCTATACTTTCCTTATGAACTTTGATGCATTGAAAAACTGTTCGGTATTGCTGCTTGGAAAACCGCGTGCATTTCATATAAATGAGTTTGAAAAGCAGCTTCGCCATCATCATATGACACTGATTACAGCCGTAAAGATTCATAACCATGCTCACGATATCAGCATGGTTATTGAAGGCGGTTTGCTTAATCCTGTCGAGCAGGATCTTTTAGAACAGTACTATTTTGAAAACGCAATCCCTATTGTGCGCACGGAAACGCTGGAACAAGAGCTCTCATGCCGTCTTAACGCCGATACACTGCTGATGAGCCTTAAACTCACAAAAGACAAAGTACGTCTTCACGGCTTTTTAACCAATGCGCTTATTGATGACAGCGTGTTTATTAAGTTGCTCAAGCTTTACGATTTTAACGGCGAGGGCTTTCTCGATACCGATGCCAACCGTGATGTTACTGCGGCACTGATTGAGCGTTTTTATGACAATTTAGAGCAAAATCATAATATTCAGTATATCAGTATGGGGATTGTTGAACTGATTAACAAAAGTCACAACAAGGAGTTGATTAACGCCATGGCATCGCTCTCTATCGTGCAACAATCTCTTGAAAAAAGCAGTGATTCACTGATGGAAACAGTTTTGTTGGCCTTGGCACAGCACCCTTGTCTGGCACGTGAACATCAGATGCGCTTTGCCAAAAGCGGTAGCAAATCTCTAGCGGTTGCGTTGGCATCGCGAGATGACCTGAATACCGCCATCGAAACCGTATTGCTGCATTCACACCGTGACGAAGTCCTGACAGCGTTGGCATCCAATGTGCGACTCTCTCCGGAGGGAAGCCGCCGTCTCTTGGAGACGCATGAAACAGTGATTATAGAGCATGCCGCGATGAATGAGGCGCGCTTTGAAATATTTTTCGAGCAAAACCCTGCAGTACTGGGATCGAATCTGACACTGAGTGCGGTGATGTATGAACAGCTGTTGGCGTTGAATGATCATGCGGTTGATCTGGCGTTAGCCAAAAATGTTAGTTTGCCGTCTGATATAGCGCAGCAGCTTTTTCAGCGGGGCAACAGGGAGGTGCTTCAGTGTCTGGCATCTAATGCCGCTACGGAAGAAAGCCTGCTTGAACAATTTTTAGAAGCGAAAGAGTTTCATGAGTATCTTGCAAAAAATCCGGCACTGGACGAACGGATGATCTACCGGATTTATCGCAATACTAACAGGAGTGTTTTAGAAGCGTTAGCAGCTAACGAGGCAACCCCTTTAGAACTTTTATATGAGTTGTTGCTCGATATGCATCTTGAACCCATTGTGCAGCAAAACAGCGCACTTAACAGTAAATATCAAAGGTAATATTATGAAAGCAAGTGAACTGACCCGTACGCTGCGCATGTTGATTGAAGCAAAAATTCCGACGTTTGTGTGGGGTGCCCCGGGTATTGGAAAATCTTCTATTGTCAAACAGATTGCCGATTCGTGCGGTATTGGATTTATTGATTTGCGACTCTCTTTGATGGATCCGACCGATTTAAAAGGCATTCCTTTTTATGATGAAAAAGAGCATCGTGCCCTCTGGGCGCCACCGGCATTTTTACCGCGCCAAGGCAGCGGAATTCTTTTTTTAGATGAGCTTAATACCGCGCCGCCTTCGGTTCAGGCATCGGCATATCAACTTATTTTGGATCGTCGTGTCGGTGAGTATGAACTCCCTTCAGGATGGGCAATTGTTGCCGCAGGAAACCGCGAGGGCGATCGTGGTGTTGTTTACAAGATGAGCGCTCCTTTAGCCAACCGTTTTGTACATCTTGAGATGGAAATTCATGTCAATGATTGGCGGAAATGGGCATTTGGCAACGGTATTGATGAGCGCATTATTGCCTATATCAGCTACAAAAACGAAGCACTCTTTCGGTTTGATCCGCTTCGCAATGAGAAGACTTTTGCAACACCGCGCAGCTGGGAATTTGTCCATAAAATTCTGCATGCCGAAGTTCATGAAACACTGCTTTTAGAGACACTTTCCGGAGCCATTGGACGTGAAGACGCGGTCGATTTTTTGAGTTTTTTGAGTGTCGCTGCACAGCTGCCCGATTTGCAGGCTGTTTTAGAAGGTGAATCTGTAGAGCAAGCCGATGATATCGAGGTGCTTTATGTGCTAACGTCAGGATTGGTGAGTGCCTATATGCGCTCTCAAGATCCGCAGCAACTTGAAAATATTTTGCGCTATTCACTTGAGATGAAAAGTGAATTTGCCGTATTGCTGGTACAAGATCTGCAGCGCTGCGGGGTTGATATGGAGCACTCAAAAACGTTTGAACAGTGGGTGCATCAGTTCGCTTATCTGTTGGAGTAGAAGCATATGCACACTGCACGAATCTCTCAGGTTAAGGCGAAACTGCTTGTGGAACACCCCTATTTCGGTACGCTAGCGTCACGTCTTGAGTTACGGGAATCGGAGAATATCCAAGCTTTTTTGAGTGATGGTGTTGTGTTTCAATACAACCGTGACTATCTGGGTGCGTTGAGTGACGCAGAACTTGGCTTTGCGCTGTCGAACGGGGCACTGCATGCGGCGCTGTCTCATGAGAACCGTCGTAACGATCGTATGGGTTGGTTGTGGCAGTTGGCGACGGATTATGCGATTAATGCCATGTTGGTTGAAAACGGCATGACACCGCCGCCGCATATTCACTACGACACCCGTTTTGATGGCATGTATGCCGAAGCCATCTATGCCGTACTGAAAAATGAAATTCAAAACGAAGAGTATGACGACGATGCGTCGAATGATACCGGTTTTAACGAAGCAAACCGCCGTCATCAACAACAAATTCATAATCCGGATTATCAAGAAGCCAAAGATCGGAATCGACCGCAAATGGAAGTCGATACCGTTACAAAAGAGCAGCAGTGGCACCAACAGATGCACAAAGCGCTTCAGCAGGCGCTTGAAGGAGACAGTCTGCCGCAGGGTATGGAGCGTTTTGTTGATCTGAAGGCTATCGGTACGCTTCATTGGCGCGAGCTGTTGCATCATGCTGTTGAACGCCATTTTCGAAGTGATTATAGACAAATACCTCCATCAAAAAAACTGCTTTATCGCGGTATTTACCTTCCGTCATTGCATTCAGAACTTTTGCGACTTGTTATTGCCGTTGATAGTTCAGGATCCGTCGATACGGCATTGCTTGAGCGCTTTATTGCCGAAATAGAATCGCTCATGATGGTCTATCCGCAACACGAAATTGAACTGCTGGTATGTGACAGTAGTATTCGTTCCCATGAGACATTTTATGGCGGTGAGATGCTTAATGTGACGCTTTTAGGCGGCGGTGCAACCGATTTTCGACCCGTTTTTGAGTGGATTTCCAAGGAACTTTTTACATGTAATTTACTGCTTTACTTTACCGATACTCATGGAACGTTTCCTGAACACTCTCCCGATATTGAGACCTTTTGGATTACACCTGAACGCGCTGATGTTCCTTTTGGAACGGTGATTGTACTGGAGTAAAAAGCCCATGATGATGCCGAAAGCAACATGGTATAATACAGCGAATTTACATGTAAAAAGAGAGTGTGATGGCAACAGGTTTTTTTGCGGTTTTTGATGATATTGCAATGCTTTTAGATGATGCTGCGGCAATGAGTAAAGTTGCCACCAAAAAGACGGCGGGTATTTTAGGTGATGACCTTGCCGTCAATGCGCAAAAGGCATCGGGCTTTGCAGCATCACGTGAGCTTCCGGTATTGTGGGCAATCTCTAAGGGTTCGCTTGTCAATAAAGCCATTATTTTGCCTGTGGCATTTCTCTTAAGCGCATTGGCACCGTGGATGATTGTGCCCATTTTAATGGCGGGCGGCATCTATCTGGCATTTGAAGGTGCTGAAAAGATTTACGAATATTTTCGACCCCATGCCAACACGCAACAACGTGCCGAGCGCGCGGCATTCAACGAAGCGGAGTTCCTTGATTATGAACGTAAAAAGATCAAGTCCGCCATTACCACCGATTTTATTCTCTCTATAGAGATTATCATTATTGCACTCGGTACGGTTATGGAGCAGCCGCTTCCCGTGCAGATTATTGCCGTGACGGTGGTTGCATTTTTGGCGACTGTCGGGGTATACGGCATTGTGGCACTCATTATTCGTATGGATGATGTCGGTGTAATGCTCATTGAGCGTTCCGGCACTCGGCACAGTATCATGAAGCGTATCGGCGAGATACTGGTGCAGGCGCTTCCAAAAGTTATTAAAGCGTTGACATTTATCGGTACTCTGGCGATGTTACTGGTTGCCGGTGGTATTTTTACGCATAATGTCCATGTTATTCATGATGCTTTACAGGGATTGCCAAGCATGATAGCAGAACTTCTGGTAGGCGCTGTCGTAGGTATGGCAGCTTTGACGGTTGAGAAAACATGGGTGGCACTCAAAGCAGCGTTGCGCTAACGCTCTTTGCAGTGAAGAGGCGTTTATGCCTCTTTTATAATTTTTGTTTTAAGCGTTGCTTCGTCAATAGCGTCATTTTGATATTTGACAACGGCAAGCTGCTCACTCTCATTAATATACCATTCCGCTATGGCCTCATGTTCAAGGGTGTGGAGCTTCTCTTGGTCAACCTGATCGAGCGGAATATATAAAATAGCATGTTGTATCGGTTTTTGCAGACGCAGTGTCCAGATAAACCATAAAATGCCCATGACGGCAATGGTGGCACCGAGTGCTTCACGATTGACAAAATCAAGGAAAAGACCCGCTAACGTCCCCCCGATAAAGGTTGCAAAGTATGCGACCGAATTTCCTATACCCAGCGCGGCACCTTTTTGGTGTACTTTGGCATATTTGGAGATCATGGACTGTACCAGCGGTTCCATCATATTAAATGCGACAAAAAAGCCAATAACGCCGGCGACAAAAAAGGCGTTTGAGGTAGCATATCCCATGGCAATAAAAGCAAAAACAAAGAGTGCGATAGAGAGTAGAAAAATCTCTTTGGCTTTGTTATGTTTTTCACCAAAAACGGCAGCCGGACCCATGGCAATGAGTCCGGCAATCATGGCAGGCATATAGACTTTCCAGAGTTCTGCTTTCTCCCAGCCGAATCCGTACTGCGGGTCGACTAAAATAAGCGGAATAAGGACAAAAGCGATGGTCATCATCCCTTTTTGCATGCCGTTAATGATGATCATGCTCAGCAGATTGGCATCTTTTAAAATATCTTTAGTACTCGTGGTATGATGATAAATATGCCGAATTTTTGGAGGTGTCGGAACTTTGGTAAAGAGGAGTATCATGGCAATGACGGCAAAGAGTGCGGTCAGCCAAAAGAGAAAATCGACACCGTAAGCGGCACCCAGAATCGGACCCAGTCCCATAGCCAGCGCAAAGCTCAATGCGATGGTAGCGCCCATAATGGCCATAGCTTTACCGCGGGTCTCTTCGGGAACGAGATCGCTAATCATAGCGGTAATCACCGAACCGATGGCTCCGGCACCTTGTAAAAAACGCCCGAGCATTAACAGGTAGATGTTATCGCTCAACGCACAGATAACGGAACCGAGTAAAAAGATACTCAGTCCAATCATAAGTGTCATACGCCGACCGATGCGGTCACTCATGGTGCCGAAAGGTACTTGGAAAACGGCTTGGGTTAGGGCGTATCCCCCGACAATAATACCGACAAGAAGCGGTGTGGCTCCGTCCATATCCATAGCATAAATAGAAAGTACCGGAAGCACTAAAAAGAGACCTAAAAAGCGTAACGATAAAATGGCCGAAAGCGGCATGACTTTTTTAAACATTTAGAAGTCCTCAGTAAAAGTAGAATGGAATTATATTATAATTTTGGCACACAACGCGTAAATGAAATTTACATGTAATTTATGCAAGTTCTCTATAAGGAATATGACGGTGAAACTGATATTAGCAACCTCAAACAAGGGGAAGGTCAAGGAGATTAAAGCACTCTACAGTGATGTTGACGTGATTGCATACAGTGATATTATTGCACCGTTTGACATTGTTGAAGACGGCAGTGATTTTCAAGCCAATGCCCTGATTAAAGCACGTGCGGTCTATGCGGCGCTTCATGACAAGCATGCTATTGTCATTGCCGATGACAGCGGTATCAGTGTTGATGTACTCAATGGGGAGCCGGGCATTTACAGCGCGCGGTATGCCGGAGCAGATGCCAGCGACAAAGAAAATCTCTTTGCGCTGATAGAGGCAATCAAAGCGCAGGGCGTGAACGCATCACCGGCACACTATACCGCGGCCATTGCCATCGTCGATGCTCACGGTGAAGAGAGCGTTCACGGCTGGATGTACGGTACGGCCATTACCCAAGCGCGCGGTGACGGCGGTTTCGGATACGATCCGATGTTTATTCCTTTGGGGTATGAGCAGACATTGGGGGAGTTGAGCGAGGCTGTTAAAGTGACATTGTCCCATCGTTCCAAAGCCCTGCAAAAGGCCAGAATACTACTGCAGCGTGACCGCTACAGCATGACCGCTTCTTGGGATCCGGCTTCAATATGACCAATAAGATAGCCGTCGCTTTCGCTTAAGACGGCATCGACATGCTCGGGTTTGACAACCAGTACCATACCCACACCCATATTGAATGCACGAAACATTTCATGACGCTCAACACGGGTGCCGATGAGCTCAAAAATGGGCAGAGTACGAATCTGGTTTTCATGAATAACGGCACGCAGATGTTTGGGAAGAACACGCGGAAGGTTTTCGACAATACCCCCTCCGGTAATATGTGCAAGAGCCTGAATCTTCTCCTTGAGTCGTTTAAATGTTTTGACATAAATACGTGTCGGTGTTAACAGGGTATCGATTAACGGTGCGCCGTTGAAGTCGTCGTGAAACTGCATGTGAAGTGTCTCAAAAAGTACTTTGCGTGCTAAAGAGAAACCGTTGGAGTGGATGCCTGAACTCGGCAGCGCGATGAGTTGATCGCCGATATTGACGCGAGACGTACGGTCAAGCTCCGATTTTTCGGCAATACCGACGGCAAAACCGGCCAAATCGTAGTCATCTTGGGCGTACATACCGGGCATCTCGGCCGTTTCGCCGCCGATTAGGGCGCATTCACTTTGACGACACCCTTCGGCGATACCGCTGACAACGGCAGTAGCAACATCAACTTCAAGTTTTCCTGTGGCGTAATAGTCTAAAAAAAACGATGGGGTGCCGAAATTGCAGATAAGATCATTGACACACATGGCCACCAGATCGATACCGACGGTATCGTGAATGCCCGAATCAATAGCCAGCTTGAGTTTGGTGCCGACACCGTCAGTTGCGGCAAGCATGACCGGTTCGTTGTAGCCCCGAGGCAGTTCAAAGGCGCCGGCAAAAGAGCCGATACTACCGAGAACTCCGGGAATCGAGGTCGATTTGACCAAGGGCTTAATATTGTCAACAAAACCGTTGCCCGCGTCAATATCGACACCGGCATCTTTATAACTGATGGAACGCATGCTATCTCCACAATGTAATATGATGCGGATTATAGCAGAGTCGAGTTGAGGAGTGAGTTAAGATTGGGGCAGATCGCACTTTTTGGTAATGATACACAGCGGGCAGAAGTTGGCAACGCCGGCAACAAGAGGAATAAGACCCAAAAAGAACCACGGATTGCTTGAATAGACGGCATAACCAATGAGCGATACGCCTAAGATAATACGAAAAATTCTACAAAATGAGCGAATTTTATTATAATTCATCATAAATTCCTTAATACATGTAAATTGAAACGACATTATATCAAGTTATTTTAAAAATAAGTACAGTTGATTATCAACTGCTTCTTAAGTTAATTTTCGTTTCAACTGTTTCAATACTTTTTAATGCAAATATGATAAAATCGCTTCAAATAAGACACTAAGGCACTAAGAATGAGTAATTTTAGTCATGATGAGATGATGGTTCACGTACCCTTATGTACGCATAAGGCTCCTAAAAAAATATTGGTTATCAGTGATACCTATGAAAATTTAATGCGTGAACTGGAGCGTTACAGCGGGATTGATGCAAAGGCGGTTCCGGCATCGGTAGCTCTTGAAGCACTGCGCAGTGAAGCAGATGCGACATATGATATTGTCATTTTTGAAAAGCACAGTGATGATGCTGCGATGCCGGCACATATAAATCGGGTGTTGAAAGAGGATGGGCTGGTAACATTGTGCCATCCGGATCTGGAGGATGTTCAAGCCAATAAAAGTGTCATGAAGGTATTAGGAAATTATTTTAAGATTATAATGCCGTATCGTGCCGCTGAAGAGACGGTATTGCTAGCGTCAAAAGAGTACCATCCGACTGCTGATATTATTTTACAGCGAAGTGACCTGCTCGAAGGGCAGCAATACTATAACGGTGATATGCACATTGCCGCATTTGCCATGCCCAACCATGTCCGACAATGCTACCTCGGAGTTATCCGTAACTGATGGCATTTGAGTATGCTATAGCACTAACCGGAGGGATCGCCACAGGAAAGAGCACTGTAGCGTCATTGATGCTTTTAAACGGCATTCGCGTTATTGATGCCGACACGATTGCGCATCAGCTTCTGGCAGAACATCGTGAATGGGTAGCAGAAACATTCGGCGACGTTTATGTCTCTAAAAGAGGGGTCGATCGTCACGCTTTAGGAAAAGTCATCTTTAGTGATTCTGAAAAAAAAGAGACGCTAGAGCAGTTTTTGCATCCTAAAATCCGTACTGAAATTGAGAAACGCAGTGAGGAACAAGACCGCTTTCGCTTCCCGTATCTTATCGATATTCCGCTCTTTTTTGAAAAAAAAGGCTATGATATCAAAGAGTCTGTTGTGGTCTATGCTCCAAAAGAGATTCAGCTGGAGCGTTTTATGAAACGTAACGGATTTTCAAAAGAGGAGTCATTAAAGCGTATGGCATCACAGATGGATATTGATGCAAAACGAGCATTGGCAACATATGTGATTGACAACAGCAGCAATTTGAAACATCTTCAGCAGGAGTGCGAGGCGTTTGTTGCGATGATTCAGGAGAAGTACAACGATGAGGAGAGCAGACATGATGGTAGCAAAATACAGTGCAAGCGGTAATGACTTTGTCATATTTCATAGCTTTGTGAAATCAGATCGTTCGGCATTGGCGCGAACCTTATGCCATCGTCACAACGGTATCGGTGCCGATGGTATGATTGTACTGTTACCGCATGAACAGTACGATTTTGAGTGGGAATTCTATAACAGCGACGGGTCGCGTGCGCAAATGTGCGGTAACGGGTCGCGTGCAGCTGCGCACTATGCACAGCGCCATGCTCTGGCACCTTCGATAATGACCTTTATGACCGAAGCCGGCACTATCGGTGCCGAGGTTCACGGCAACATGGTTACGAGCGATTTGACACCGCCGCATATTTGCGAAAAAGGGATCTACAGCAATGCCAAAGAGTGGTGGCTTATTGATACGGGTGTACCGCATCTGGTCACTTTTGATGCGCCGATGGAACACTTTAATCTGAATGAAGCACGGGAACTACGCGAACGCTACAATGCCAATGTCAATATAGCCGCAGTACTCCCCGACGGCAATTTGCGAGTACGTACTTATGAGCGCGGTGTTGAAGATGAGACATTGGCGTGCGGTACGGGTATGGCAGCTGTATTTTACAGAGCGCTTGTCGAAGAGCGTATTTCAGGAGATTGCAAAGTTTTTCCAAAAAGCGGTGAAACACTTTATTTGGGAATGCGTGAAGAGACCATCACTTTTAAAGGCACGGTAACAGCGTGTTTTGAAGTGAGCTGGAATGATCCGTTTCAATAGAGCTGCATTACCGCTTCTCATACTCTTTTTACCGCTAATAATCAATGCGTCAGGTAGTGATGCAAGCTATGCAAATATGACCGACATCACGAAAAAAAAGCGTGCATTTATTGCCATGATGCTTCCAAAAATTCATCAGGAAAACTATAAAATCCTTAAAGAGCGCCATTTTGTACAGCAGTTTTTTAAGCAGAGACTTTTTTTAAACAGTTCACGTTCCCGCCGTGATATTGAACAGCTTAATGCCTTAGCCAAAAAATACAAGATCAAAGATCTCTATAATGAGCGCAAGTTTTTAAAACGGATTAATCAAATCCCCGTTGCTTTAGTCTTGGCGCAGGGCGCATTGGAGTCGGCATGGGGAGAGAGCCGTTTTGCACGTGAAGCCAACAATATTTTTGGGCAGTGGACGTATGAAAAAGACGGGATGGTGCCGCTCTATCGAGCAGCAGACAAACAGCATAAAATTAAACGTTTTAAGAGTATTAATGACTCTATCGCCGCGTATATGTTAAACCTTAATCGCAATAAAGCCTATCGTGCTTTTCGAAACAAGCGTGAAATATATACCCGTGACAAGAAGATTTTTAGCGGTTTGGAAGCTGCCGATACCATGCAAAATTATTCAGGTATCGGTAAGGAATATAACCTTATTTTAAAAAAAGTCATACGCAAAAATCACTTTGGAGCGTTTGATAACAGAGCGGTACAGCGCGAGTTATAGTGCCTATAATCCTGCTGCTTCAATGTTTTTAGCTTGAGTGTCGGCAATGAGCGGGTCAATAATCTCATCTAAAAGTCCTCCGGTCATAATCTCGTTAAGACGGTAAAGGGTCAGTGTAATGCGATGGTCGGAAATGCGGTTTTGCGGATAGTTGTAGGTACGAATACGGCCGCTTCGATCGCCCGTACCGACTTGATCTTTACGAGCGGCACCCTCTTTTTCCATGGCCTCTTGCATTTGCAGGTCGTAAAGGCGGGCTTTAAGTACCTTCATGGCTTTTTCACGGTTTTTATGTTGGGACTTTTGGTCTTGATTGGTAACAACAATACCCGTGGGAAGATGCGTAATACGCACGGCCGAATCGGTAGTATTGACAGACTGTCCGCCGCACCCGGAAGAGCGCATGACATCAATTTTAAGATCGTTGGTATCAATATCGATCTCAACATCATCGACTTCCGCCATAATAGCTACGGTAATGGCAGAGGTATGTACCCGTCCTTGCGATTCTGTTGCGGGAACCCGCTGCACCCTGTGGGTACCGCCTTCATATTTCATGCGACTGTAAACATTGTCCCCTTTGATGAGGGCAATAATCTCTTTGTATCCGCCTGAATCCGAAGGGCTTGAACTCATCAGTTCAACGTTCCAGCCTTTAACATCGGCATAGCGCAAATAGGCATTGAACAGGTCACCGACAAAAATAGCCGCTTCATCGCCTCCGGTTCCTGCACGCATTTCAATGATTGTATTGCGGTCATCATTGGGGTCACGCGGCATCAGAAGAATCTTAATCTCTTCTTCGAGCATCGGTACTTTGGCTTCAAGCTCTTTAAGCTCTTCTTTGGCCAGTTCACCGAGTTCGGGATCGCCTAACATCTCTTTATTGTCGCTAATATCTTGCAGTATCTGGCGGTATGCTTTGGCTTTGTCAACAATCTCTTGAAGCGCGGATTGTTCTTTGGAAAGTGCCGTCATTTTTTTGATATCTGAGGAGATGTCCGGAGCACTGAGCAAGTCGCTCAGTTCATTGTAACGGGTAATGAAAGGGGTGAGTTTTTCCGCTAGCATGAATGCTCTAAAAAACTACTATAACGCGTTAACAGCTTGGTGTAAACGGCTAATTTTTCGAGAAGCAGTCTCTTTTTTGAGAATACCTTTACTGACAAATTTGTGAATTTGTTGATTGGCAACTTTGAATGCTGCAGTAGCCTCTTCTTTGTTTCCTTCATCGACAGCGCTTCGAACGGCTTTGACGATGTTTTTTAAACGAGTACGATAATATCGGTTACGCTCAGTACGTTTTTCAGTCTGGCGGATACGTTTTAATGCTGACTTATGGTTTGCCATCGCATTTATCCTTATCAAATTTTTTTTAGGGTAGAATACTACCTTAAACAATCTTAAATTTAAGTTATGTTTAAACGATTGTCCAAGAAAATGCAATAAATTAGGAGCGTAAATGAAATTATTTGGAACTGATGGAGTCCGTGGAGAAGCCGGTACCTTTTTACATGCGGAACGCGCGATGCGTGTGGCCATGGCTGCGGGAATTTATTTTAAAAAAGATGCCAGTACCAAAAAAATTTTAGTAGGTAAAGATACGCGACGCAGCGGTTATATGATTGAGACCGCCATTGTAAGCGGTCTCACGGCAGTGGGTTATGATGTCATTCAAATTGGCCCGATGCCCACGCCCGCCATTGCTTTTTTAACGGAGAATATGCGTTGTGATGCCGGCATTATGATCAGTGCGTCGCACAATTCGTTTGAAGATAACGGTATTAAATTTTTTGACGGGCACGGCAACAAGCTGCCCGAAGAGGTCGAAGAGAGTATCGAGAAAATTTTTAACAGTAAAAAGGGGCTGATCAAAGCGGCGCACGCCGTAGGTAAAGAGATCGGTGCAGCCAAACGGATTGATGATGTCATCGGCCGCTACATTGTTCAGTTAAAAAATTCGTTCCCTAAAGATATTAACTTGCATGGTTTGCGCATTGTGCTCGATACGGCAAACGGCGCGGGTTATATTGTCGGTCCGACGGTTCTGGAAGAGTTGGGTGCGGAGGTTATTGTATTGCACAATCACCCTAACGGACACAATATTAACGACGGATGCGGTGCATTGCACACCAAAGATGTTCGTGATGCGGTACGAAAATATCGAGCCGATTTAGGCATTGCACTAGACGGTGATGCCGACCGTTTGGTTGTGATTGATGAAAAAGGCGATGAAGTCGACGGGGACCATCTTATCGGTGCTTTGGCACTCTATTTTCAAGAGCGCGGCATGCTCAAAGGTAACGGGGTGGTCACAACGGTAATGAGTAACCAAGGTCTTGAAGATACACTTAAAAAACACGGATTAAAGCTCTACCGCTCCAACGTCGGCGACAAGAACGTGCTGGATGTTATGCATAAAGAGGGCATTAACTTCGGTGGTGAGCAGAGCGGACATGTGATTATTCATGATTATGCGAAAACCGGTGACGGATTAATGAGTGCCCTTCAGGTGCTGGCACTGGTCATTCGAAGCGGTAAAAAGGCCAGTAAAGTATTGCGCCCGTTTGCACTCTATCCGCAAAAACTTTTAAATCTTAAAGTCTCGGAGAAAAAACCGCTCGATAAGATTAAAGGACTTAAAGAGAAGCTAGCCGACATTGAGGCATTGAACATACGCCATCTGATTCGTTACTCCGGTACGGAAAACCTGTTGCGCATTCTTCTTGAAGGTAAAGACGCCGACGTGGTCGATACAGAGCTTGAAGCGCTTGGAGCACTGCTGAAGAAAGCTCTTAATGGTTAAAAACGTTCTTTCGCTCGTATTGGCGCTGGTCGGTATTTTTATTGTTGACCAAAACCTTAAAAGCATATTCTTAGAGGGTTATCGCTATTACGGCGAAGTGATTGACCTGATTCTTGTCTACAACAAAGGCGTGGCGTTTTCAATGCTCTCTTTCTTGGACGAGTGGCTCAAATGGCTTCAGTTGGGAGTGATGGCGGCGGTTTTGGTTTATGTATTGCGCCTGAACAAGCGTTGCTATATGATTCCTGTGGGTATGTTGTTGGGTGCAGGTCTCTCGAATGTTTACGATCGATTTGTTCACGGCGGTGTGGTCGATTATGTCTATTGGCACTACAAGTTTGATTTTGCTGTTTTCAACTTTGCAGATGTTATGATCAATGTATCGGTAGGGGTACTGTTACTGTTGCATTGGAAAGAGCAGTGGTGCTCACAACTGGACTCGAACCAGTGACTCTTACCTTGTCGAGGTAATACTCTACCAACTGAGTTATGCGAGCGTTAAACGGACGATGGTCTCTGTTTTGTGGTGCGGATGAGAGGACTTGAACCTCCACGCCTTGCGGCACCAGATCCTAAGTCTGGCGTGTATACCAATTTCACCACATCCGCGTGGTTTATAAAAAAGTGTTGGAATTATACCAACGAAACCTTAAACAAAAATGGCACGCCCTAAAGGATTCGAACCTTTGACCGATGCCTTAGAAGGGCATTGCTCTATCCAGCTGAGCTAAGGACGCATCACTGACTAAATGGTACGCCCGATAGGATTCGAACCTATAACCGTCGGTGCCGAAAACCGATACTCTATCCAGTTGAGCCACGGGCGCGACTTTGATGCTGTCAATATGTAAATTTTTAATGTATTTGATCTCTATTTATGTCACTGTATGGGGTGAGATACGGGATTCGAACCCGCGACCCCCGGCACCACAAACCAGTGCTCTAACCAGCTGAGCTAATCTCACCGTCAGTAAAAAAATAGAAAAAAGTGGTCGGGGTGAAAGGACTCGAACCTTCGACCCCCTGGTCCCAAACCAGGTACTCTAACCATACTGAGCTACACCCCGACACGGTTCGCTAAGATAGCCAAAGCTAAATTAGTGAGGCGAAATTATAGTTTATTTTACCTGCTTTGTCAATAGAATACGGCTTTAAATAATTAAAGGGTATACTCCTTGTAGAGTATTTCATGAAACAGGAGCAGATTGCCGTATGATTGAGAGAATTAAAACGCTGTTGTTGGACCATCAGATTAATCCGGCTTCAACCATTGAATATGAGGTCAACGGAGAATTACATGTATATTCTCTCGAGCAGATTGCTGCGGCATATATGGAAGCGTCAGAAGCGTCGCAGCATATTTTTGTAGAGGCACTTGAAAAAGCACTGCACGAAGGAAAAAAGGGCGTACAGAGCTATTTTGAGAAGATGGGGCAACTGCTCTTAATGAGTACGCTCTCCCAACAGTTTGAAACTTAGAACTGTATCATGCCGTCAATGGGTGAGGATGCCGTAGCATAAGGACGTTTGGGGATACGTCCGCTAAGATAGCTCATACGTCCTGCCTGAACGGCATGTTTCATGGCTGCAGCCATTAGCATAGGATTGTCAGCTTGGGCAATAGCGGTATTGGTGAGTACTCCGTCAGCGCCCAGCTCCATAGCATAAGCGGCATCACTGGCACAACCGATACCGGCATCGACAATAACAGGTACGCTGACTGCTTCGCGAATAAAAACGATGTTGTAAGGGTTTTGAATACCCAGACCCGAACCGATTGGTGCAGCCAGCGGCATAACGGCATGTGCTCCGGCATCTTCAAGACGTTTTGCCATAATGGGATCGTCTGAGGTATAGGCCATAATGGTAAAACCCTCTTTGGCAAGAGTCTTGCAGGCTTCAATGGTCTCAAGGACGTCAGGATAGAGGGTTTTTTGTGTGTCACCGATGACTTCGAGTTTGATCAGATCAATACCCGTAGCTTCGCGAGTGAGTCGAAAGGTGGTAATGGCCTCTTCAGCGGTAACGCATCCTGCCGAGTTGGGTAAAAACTTCACATTGGTACCGGCAAAAGTATCACGCAGATTCTCTTTATCCGGATCGGTAATGTTGAGACGACGCACCGCAACGGTAATGAGTTCTGAACCGCTTGCCAGCGTCGCCTCTTTGGTGGTTTGAAAATCTTTATATTTTCCACTTCCTACAATGAGGCGGCTACCCAGTTCATAGCTGCCGATGGTTAAAATAGTATCCATAGTAATTGCTCCCGATAGTTTGCTATGCTGCTTTATATCATAACGATTCTGTTAGCAATCTTATTTCAAATCATTAAGCAGACCAATAATGGCTTTTGGCAAGATTTCGTACTCAATAGCACGGATTTTTTTATGAAAGCTTTGAAACGATTCGTCTGTATCTCGCTGAAATGCCTGTTGCAAAATAACGGCACCGCCGTCAAGCTCTTCGGTGACATGGTGGACGGTGGCACCGGCCAGTGGGTCTGCACTGTAAAAACTGCGCTCAAGGGCATGGGCGCCTTTAAAGCGTGGAAGCAGTGAGGGGTGAATGTTGATGGCTTTTAGCTGTGAGGTAAACACCGGAGTGACAATGCGCATAAATCCTGCCATGACACACAGGTCGATGCAGTAGGATTGCAGTATGGCGACAAGGTGTTGGTCAAATGCTTCTCGCGTCTTAAAATGTCGGTGTTCAAGAACTCTCACGTCAATACCGGCATGTTTGGCTTTGATGATACCGTTGGCATTGGGATTGTCGGTAAGTGCGCAGACAATATGACAGGTATTGCCGTGTACGGTCTCAATGAGGTTTTGTAGATTTCCTCCTTCACCGCTGAAAAGTACGGCTATACGCTTCATAACGTAGCGATACTCTCAATCAGAGTTTGCGGTGTGAGCGCATAAGAATTTTGTGAAAAAGTACGTGCGGCAAGCGTATGGGCAAGCGAGGCATGGATGGCAGCATCCAGTGGTGCATAGCCTTGTGCTAAAAGCGATCCAATGAGACCGCTTAAGACATCGCCGCTGCCCCCTTTGGCAAGACAGTTGCTTCCCAACGGATTGATGTAGAAATAGGTACCGTAGCCAATAATGACATTGGCGCCTTTGAGCAGAAGTACGGCATGCGGATAGTGTCGGCAAAACTGTTCAACATAGCTAAAGCGGTCGCGCTGTAAGGTAGCAATGTCAATATCGGCGATACCGCACTTTTTTAAGACAGTTGTAAACTCTTTCGGATGCGGGGTAAGGATGATATTGCGGCGTTGCAGTAAGGAAGGAAACAGAGGATGCGCAAAGATATCGGCATCCAGAATCAGAGGAAGCGTATGGTTGAGATGGGCTTGAAGTTCACAGTCGGAGAATTCGTTGCCCAGTCCCATACCGACGGCCAGTGCTGTTGTTGTTGACGGTAGCAGGTGGGATTGCATCAGTTCGTCAGGCAGTTGAACATTTTCATTCGAGAGCAGGGTTACCAAACCGGCACCGAAGCGAAAAGCGGCACGACCGGCAATCATGGCGGCACCTTGTTTTTCACCGCAAATGATACCCAGATGTCCGAAACTTCCTTTGTGGGTATTGTGTCGGTGTCGGTGCGGTAATTTGATATCATCAGCTTCCAAAAGGTTCCAATCGCTTGGTGTCTCATATACGGCACGACTGACGCCCAAATCAATAACATGAACGCTTCCGACAACATCTTTAGCGGCATCACTGAACATGGAGCGTTTGAGAGCGCCCATGCAGAGGGTGATGTCAGCATGAAACACAGCCGATTCCAAGCTGCCGTCACGATGCAGTCCCGAAGGAACATCACAAGAAATTTTAACAGCTGAGAGGGCATTTAGACGTTGTAACAGTGATGCGGTAGGCGCATCAAACGATCGTGAAAAACCTGTACCGAACAGCGCATCAATAACAATGTCGGCAGCAGAGAGTGTTTTGCAAACGCTTACACCGACCTTTTCGGCACGTCGCAGCTGCAACTGTGCCATTGGCGACTTGACACCGTAGGGCAGATAGACAGAGACGGCATAGGTTCCGTGCAGTATGCGTGCCAAAGCGATGCCGTCAGCACCGTTATTGCCGCTACCACAGACAATAAGAACAGAGTGGCCGGTATTAAAGTGCGCGGCTATATATTCCCGCATACCGTCTGCTGCATGTTCCATTAAGATATCTTCACTGAGTTCAAACTCATGATAGCATCGCTGATCCAGCGATACGGTCTCATCAAATATTTTTTGCATGTTGCTATTATATCAGTAGTGAGTTAAAGGCTCTTTGAGATATAATCGCATTTATGAAAAACTATTTAGAGATAGCCAAAGAGACGCTGCATATTGAAGCAAAAACCCTTGTTGATGCGGCAGAAAACCTGGAAGCAGACTTTAGTGATGCTGTTGAGATGATCTTTTCGTGCCATGGCAAGCTCATTGTTACGGGAGTAGGAAAATCGGGACTCATTGGAGCTAAGATGGCGGCAACATTTGCTTCCACGGGTACACCGAGTTTTTTTCTGCACCCGACTGAAGCACTGCACGGCGATTTGGGAATGATCGGCAAAAACGATGTGGTATTGGCTATTAGTTACAGTGGCGAGAGCGAGGAACTGAGTTCAATTTTACCGCACATTAAGCGGTTTGACATTCCGCTGATCGGGATGACGCAACAGATCGATTCGACGCTGGGACGATACAGCGATGTCGTGATTCGGGTTACGGTTGAAAAAGAGGCCTGCCCGTTGGATATTGCACCCACAAGTTCAACGACACTGACTCTGGCTCTTGGTGATGCTCTGGCAATCTGTCTCATGAAAGCGCGCAATTTTGCCAAAGAAGATTTTGCGGCATTTCATCCCGGCGGGGCACTGGGCAGACGGCTTTTTGTAAAAGTAAAAGACATTATGCGTCAAAACAATTTGCCCATTATTGCACAGAACAGCCCTATGAAAGAGGCAATAATTGCTATTGGTGAAGGGCGTCTGGGTACGGTGTTTCTAGTTGATGACGCCGGTACGATGGTCGGTATTTTAAGTGACGGTGACGTGCGTCGCGCACTCATGCAAGCGCAATTTTCGCTAGAAACTCCGGCATTGACGTATGCGACAAAGAACCCTATTGCCATCAGTGACGCGGAGATGCTTGCCAGTGACGTACTGGTTCTTATTGAGCGTAACAAAATACAAATTTTAGCCGTCACCGATGATACGGGACAGGTGAAAGGGGTGGTGCATCTGCACGATCTCGTCGAAAAAGGAATAGCATCATGATGCGTTTAAACAAGTTTATTGCCCACTACTCCTCCTACTCACGTAGAGAAGCAGACAAGGCCATTCAAGAAGGGTATGTCAAGGTGGAAGGTGCCGTGCAGACCAATCCGGCCACACAGGTAGATGAGCGTTATGCCAAGGTGGTTATTAGCGGTAAAAAAATTGTACCGACGGATCAATTTACCGTTATTGTTTACAACAAGCCCAAAGGGGAACTGGTGACCAAAAAGGATCCGCGCGGACGTAAAACGATCTACGATACACTGGAAAAAAAGTACAAACACTTCATTCCTGTGGGAAGGCTCGATTATGCCAGTGAAGGGGTGTTGTTGCTGACCGATGCCTCTCGCGTGGCTACAACATTAATGAACTCCGACTTGCAACGTATCTATAAGGTAAAAATTCGCGGTACCGTTTCTGAATTGATGGAACAAGCCATGCAGGAGGGGTTGACGCTAGACGATGCGACGGCGGGGGCGCATGCGTATTCGAGTATTACAACAATGACTTTTGCACCGTTTCTTGCCTATCACGTTCAGAAAAACACGCCAAACTACTCCATCTTAAAAGTTGCCATCAGTGAAGGGCAAAATAGAGAGTTACGCCGTTTTTTTGCACACTTTGGCACGGATGTAACCGATTTGAAGCGCATTGATTTTGGCGGCATAGAACTTAATAATCTGCCAACGGGCAAG
>Ga0256833_1000924_pt1 | contig 22183 bp, 28 predicted proteins | sample 356284metaG_FD_190535 | JGI IMG/M metagenome (GOLD analysis project Ga0256833, IMG submission 190535) | Hydrothermal vent microbial communities from Mid Atlantic Ridge, Atlantic Ocean - 356-284 | ecosystem: Environmental > Aquatic > Marine > Hydrothermal vents | place: Atlantic Ocean: Mid... | reverse complement strand
GGGAAACTCCTGACGTTTCGCGGGCGGTCAATCGTGCAGACGGACGACGTGACCTTCGTTCCTGCGGAACTGGAGGTGCTGGCGTGAGGGGCGTCCTCGGCCTCATGGCCTGCGGGCGCAGGCCCTTCGCCTTCGCTCAGGGCAGGCGCGGCCTAATCGGCCATGCGCCCTCCCCCCTGCGGCCTTGCGGCCTTGGGGTGGGGGCGCAGGCCGCCGAGGCCGGCGCGGGGCATGGCCTGACGGCCATGCCGGGGTGCAAAGCGCCCCATCCGGCGGCCTTTTGGCCGCCGCAGCCCTTGACAACGCCTCCCAAAAGGGCTACAATATACACAACCTTGTGTAATACAGGAGGCAAAGGCCATGAGCGTAACCCGAATGCAAATCCTGCTGGACGCCGAGCAGGCCAGACAACTGCGGGCGCTTTCCAAGGTGCAAGGCAAGAGTATCTCCGCCCTGGTGCGGGAGATGGTGGAGCAAGCACTGCGGGAAGAGCAAGACCGGCTTCTGGCGCAACAGGCAGAGGCGCTGGAAGACATTCGCGCCGTGCACCGCGCCCTGGAAGCCGCGGGCGTGCCGCCCATGAGCGGCGAAGAAATCGTCGAGATGATCCGCGAAATGCGAGAGGAGCGCACCGATGAAATCGTCCGCAACGTCCTCGGTCGTCATTGACGCCAACGTCACGGTCTTCGCAATCTGGCCTTCGCCCCACACGGAAACGGCGCAGATGCTTCTTGAGCGTTTGCGGCAAGAGCGAAAAATCATCCACGTGCCGGAATTGTGGCGGGCGGAAGTCACTTCGGTGCTGCACCAACTGGGCGCGTCGCGCCGTGAAGCACAGGACAAAGTGCGCCGGATGGTGCAGGCGGCGCTGAAAACCGCGCCCAAGCGAGCGCCCTTGGACGAGGAACTTTGCTTGAACGCCCTTGCCTGGGCCGACCGGCTGGGGCAGGCAAAAGCCTACGACGCCTTCTACCTGGCCCTGGCCGAACGGTTGGGGGCGGAATTTTGGACGGCGGACAAGCGCCTTTACAACCGCGCCCGGCAAGTAGGTGCAGAATTCGTGAGGTTGGTGAGCGAAGCCCGATAGACCAGGGACTTTGTGAGGCTGTTGGGAGACGAGCAAGATGGTCACGGCAAAAGGTCTGGCAAAAGCGGCAAAGAACGTCCTGTTAGCCCCCTTTCGGGCGGGGATGACGTTGTGGCTTCGGTCGATGCAGGTATTGCTTTATGCGAGCGTCATCGTGGCGCTGTTGAGCGTTGCGTTGCTTGGACACATGGCCTGGCACGCCTCGCATCCCCTGGAAAACCCCAGGTACAAAGGGCTGACCTACTGGCAACTGCTGAAATGGGAGAAGATGGTCACCGACCGCCAAACCACCGCCTGGAACCGCGCCCATCCGAATTTGAACCCCGATAGCTGGCAAGCTTGCGTTTTTGCAGAGGTTGGTGCTGGGGCAGCAATGTACGCTATGACTGCCCGCTATTATCTGCTCCACTGGCCGGGCAGCGTTCCGGATTACCTCCATGCCGTGGACAAAACCTGGGAAAAGTATGGTGTGGGTTTAGGCTATTCTCCAAGCGCTTCTGCCGACCCGTGCGTCTATCACTACATCCCGACCCCCGAAGAACTCCCAAAACTCGAAGCGGAGTATAATGCTTGGAAAGCAAGTCAGGTGAAACCGTAGGAGGTTTTGTCATGGAACTCGAAGTCAGCGCCGGAACCCTGAAGAAAACCCTTGGCTGGGCGGCTGCGCTGTTTGTCCTGGCCGCGACAGCCGTGTGGGGCTGGCCGCAAGTGAGCGGTGCGGTGACAGGGCTTCTGCATCGCGCCACACCCACCCCCAGCGACCCTGCCCAGGCGGCCGCCGTGCAGGGCGTGGAAGCCTTTTTCAGCCTGGACGCCCAAAAAGGCGTGGACGCGTGGGTGAAGCGCATGTGCGGCTTGACCACCCAAGAGGGCTGCGCCATCTACCAGGTCATGTTGAAAAAGTGGGCGCAGCAGCAAATGAGCGATCATCCTGATCTGCACAACCAGGCCACGGTGGAGCAGGTGGAATTCGTCGGCGAAACGACCAGAGCAGGCGCGACCTACCGCCTCTACCGCGTCGTGGTTCGCTTTTCCCAGCCGTGGGATGGCGTGGAGGGCTTGAAGGGCGATACGCTCACGGCCTACGCCCTGGCGCAAAAAGAGGGCAACGCCTGGCGTTTTGCAGCGCCGCTCGACGAACAGGACGCTCAGCGCTACATGCCGAAGCAGTAAGCCGAACGGGGCTGCCCACAGGCAGCCCCGAAGCCTTTGGCGGCCTTTTGGCCGCCCGAAGAGGGGGAAGAGGGGAGAAAAAGGCAAATTCGCCCCGCAGGGGCGCAAAAACAGCGCGTTCGCGCTTGACAAACGCTCACCAGTTGGCTACAATCCACCACGAAAGGCGTGTCCCGTGGGCGAACCGCGTCAATTTGCGGCGTCCCCGAAAGGGAGACGCCGTTTTTGTTTAATTCCGCGTCCCGAATGGTTGGAGGTGTCTCCATGAAACGCATTCTGAGCTGGCTCGTTCTGATGACGCTTCTGGCCTCCGTGTTTCCTCGCCCCGCTTGGGCGGACGGCGGTGAAGGCGGCGACCCTGGTCAGACAAGCAGCCTGTGGGGAGAGATATTCGACAAGAACGGGAAAATGCTCCCCACGGTCGTAGACAAAGGCGTGGTCACGGAGGAGGTGGACTGGATGCCCGGTATCTTGGGCGGCAAGGCGGAATACCACGTCTATGTGGCGGCCAACGGCAACACGGTGGTCATGCCCTCGGCGACCACGCTTTTCTTCATGGCGCTCAACGCCGACGAATCGGGGTTGAAAGACGCCAGCGCCTATTTGCAGAATGGCGCAGGGAGCCTGGTGCAGAGCGCGGGGAGCCTGCTTGGAGGGCCAAAAGAGGCGCTTGCCGCCATGCTTCAGGCGACGGGCGCCTGGGACGAAGTCAAAGACGACTACGTCTCGCCGGAGCAGTTCGCCGACGAGATGATCAGCGGGCGAAAAAAGGGCTGGTCGCTTGGCCCTTTTGGGGATGTTGGACGGATTCTTTGGTTTTTCTCGCACAACTCTTGGGAAGACAAATCCCTCTACACCACCATCCTGCTCTACACGCCGGACAATTGCTCGGCCGCGCCGGGAGGGTGTCCGGCGGAGGCGCTGGCGGCGATTGCGACGCCGCCGCCTCCGCCGCCGTCCGAGTGCGCGCCGGCGACGGTGCGCCAGGGGCGCATTTCTGGTACCGGCAGAGTGGCCGCACCGAATTATCCTTTGGTGGTGGGGCAGGACCCCAATAAGCGCGGCGCGGATTTGGAATTTACCCTCACCATCGAGCCCACGATTTATATCTGGTATGAGGCTGTACAGCGCAGCGAGTGCCGTTATGTGGCGGCGGGAACAGGCGGAGGGTGCCCTGCCGGTCTTTCCCATGACGCCGGGACGGTGAGCAACCCCTACTACCAGGTCTATACCTGGACGGATTGCGTGCGTCATACGGCGACTTTCCCGGAAACGGCGAACTGGGTCAAGGCCACGGCGACGCTTTCCCACGACTCCCGCGAGTGGATTACCCGCGGTTCGCTGGGCATCCGTTATCCAGGCGCTTATCTCCATCACCCCGAATGGTGGTGGTTCAACCCACCCCAGGCGGAAAGAGGGATTAGCGGGTACACCTACCATTGGCGATTCCTCGCCCAGCGCGTCCAGGTGGCCGACCCCGGCACCTATAACCTCATTCTGGACGGCTATACCAGCGGTACGCCGGTCTCGTCCGGCAGGCCGTTCCACTTTCAGCTGGGGACGTTCCAAGTGGCTGTGTTCACCTCCACGTTGCACCGGTGAGGCATGATGCCAACGGTTTTGCTTCCCTTCGTGTGGGTGCTCAATGGTTTCCTGGTCAGCGTGTACGTGCTGGCCGCCCATATCGCCGCGCTGTTGGCCGTCGCTGCAGCGTTCTACGTGTCCACCGTCGTTCCCCACGAGCAGCGGCGCCACGCGCTGGCTGCTGCCGTGCTGGTTTCTCTGGGCGCGCTTTTCTCTTCAGCCCTCTTGGCTTTCATGGTTGCAGCCATGGGCATGGTGGGCGCCGTGGCGGTGCGGGTGGAAAAGTACAGTCCCTATACCCTCGCCTGGCGCATGGTGGGCGGGCTGGGGCTGTACGGCATGATGCTCCTGGGCTTTGCCCTTTACACCGCCCTCGGCGGTTTTCATAGCGCCGAACTGGGGGCGTCCTACCTGGACGCCATCGTGAAGATTGCCGTATACGCTTACCCCTTAGGCTTCCTGGCTCTGGCCGCTCAGGCCCTCTGGGTGCATCCGCCTATGCCCGGCGGCAGGCCGGAAGACCTGGTGACGACCGTGCGTACACGAGGTAAGCAGGAGTAGCAGAATGGACGCCAAGGCCGGTGTGCTCCTGGGATGGTTTGGCGGCGTCGCTGGTGAGCGGTATCGCGGTTGCTGTGACGCTCAGAGGATGGCTTCCAAAGCGGCGATGAAAGGCGGGAGGCCTTAAGGCCCCCGTTAAGGGGTAGTTGGCCTTAAGGCCCGCGTCGGAGGCGTTTATGCTGGAGATTTTGGACAACGGCATTGCTACGAACAACGGCGACGTGCAGTACCTGTGGTTCTGCATCCTTCAGGACGGGCGTCAGTTGTACCGCGCCGTCGCCCTGGCAGAACTCACCGCGTTGCCGATAACTGCCCGCGAGGACTACGACTTGTTGGACAAACAGGCTGCCGCGCTGCGTGGTCTTTACGACGCCCAGGTGGATTTCGTCTATTTGGCCTTGGGGATTTTCCACCCTCGGCACGTGGGTGTCGTGCAAATGTACGGGGCAACCAGCGAGGGGGAAAGCGTCGAGACGGCAGGCCGGGAGGCCGTGCAGAGGCTGGCTTCCGTCCAGGCGGTGCTGGCGAATTACCCCCAGTCGCAAACCCGCCCTCCAAAACGGGAGTGGGTGGCGTGGTATGTGGATTTCGTCACCAATCAGGATACAACCCTTTTGGCTTTGTTGGGCTACCCCGACCCGCGCAAGACGCGGCGGGGCATTACCTCTCGCGACGGCGAATTGCCGAACCCTACGCCCGATGACCTGGCCGCGGAACAGAACGAGATCCTCTTCCGCGGGATGACCAAGTTGCGAGAGGATTTCGTCTTTCAGGTGGCGGCCAGGCGCATTTCGCGCCAACGCCTGACCGAAGACCTGATGCTGGTTTCGCGCCTGGCTTCCCAGGCCGCTTCGCGCCAGCAGGGAAGCCTGGGGATAGGCTTCAGTCTTTCCCTGCCTATCATGGCCGCGGTGAGTCAGGGCGTCAGCGCGGGGAGAGGCGCAGGCCACACGGACGGCCGCGGCGTCACGGACGGCGCGCAGCATTCGTGGAATCGAGGGCACGCCGAACAGACTTCTCACACCGACACCGTGAGCGATACGGTAGGGGGAAGCCGCTCGGTGAGCGTTACCCGCGGAATGGGGGAAAACTGGCAGCAGTCTACGACCCGGATGCACACCGAGACCAACGCGAGCAGTCGCAGTCACTCCACTACTGTTGGGGGCGGCGCCAATGTTCAAATGGACGTCGGCGCCGTTATAGCCGGCGTCAAGGGCGGTTTTCACGTCGAGACATCGGCGACGGACGGATGGAGCGTCAGCCATGCGGTCAGCGATGGGACGGCAGTGACGCAGGCGCATGGCGTCTCCCGGCAGAGCAGTGTGACGATTACCAGCACGTCCTCTCACAGTCATACCGAAGGCCATGCCGATATGCACGGCACAACCGACAGTATGCAGGAAGGGTGGGGGCGAAGCCACCAGGAGGCGCGGACGTGGTCGGACATCCGCAACCTGACGGCTGGTCAAATGGCGGGCTTTGGCCTTTCCACCGGTTTGATGCCCGGCGTCAGTGTGAATCGCCAGTGGCGGTTGGAAGACGACGTCGCGGCGCGGCTCACCGAAGTCTTGCGCCTGGTCGAAACGGAGGTCAATCAGGCCAGCCAGAACGGGGGCTTTATGACCACCGCCCTCTTGTTGACGGCCACCGAGCGGGGCGCACGGGCGGCGCAGTCCCTCGCGCCGCAGGCGTATCACGGGCCGAAGGTGCCAACGCCCATCCTGACCGTGCGTCCCGACCCTGAAGATGCTGAGGCGTTGCGCCAACACGCCATTGCCATGCTGCCCTGGATGCGCCCGGCCAATGGAAAAGACGACCCCTTCGATGGGACGCTGTGGACGAAGTACGGTACGATGCTGCCCCCTGACCGGGTCGCGGCATTGACGACCCCCGGTATCTTCGAGGAGGGCACCCTGGTGGCCGCCGTGCCGCCCATCCCCACGGGCGTGTCGTTCTACCCCGACATGGACGGCGAGGTGGTGTTGGGGCATCAGTTCAGCCCGGAAACCGGCGACCTCACCACCGCGCCTGTCAAACTGAGCAAATCCCGCTTCTTCCACACTCTCTTCGTGGGAGATACCGGCTGGGGCAAGAGTGTGGCCGCCGAGCGTATGGTGTACGAGGCCGTCAAGCAGTGGAAAATCCGCGCCGTGGTGTTGGACTTCGGCGCAGGTTGGCGCAAACTGCTCAACGCCCCTGGCCTGGAAGGGCACGTGGACATCCAACAAATCTGGCCAGACGCCCCGCGGCCTTTGCGCTGGAACCCCTTGCAAATCGGCAAGGGCATCCCGCCGTCCATCCAGATGGACGCTTTCGTGGACATCTTCACCGGCGTGCAGAAACTGGGCGAACGGCGGCAAAAGAAGGTGCTCCGTAAAGCGCTGCGCCAGGTATATCTGGATACGGGGGTGCTGGTCAACGACCGCGAAGTACGCCAGGATCCCAAGTGGGGCAAAGTGCAGCCCGACGAGGCTGACCTGGTGGCGGTAACCGCAGGCACACCTATCGCCGAGGTGCCCCAACTGAAACGCAACCTGCTGGCATGGTGGCGCAGTCGGCGGTCGGACTTGCCCGAACTGTACGCCTTTCTGGAGCGCGAACTTCAGGAAGTGGCGTACAAGCGGCGGTCGGATTTCCTGGTCAATATCTACGAGGGCATTCTGGAGCGGCTGCGTCACCTGGTCGAGGGCAGCGCGGCCGAAATGTTCGGCGCGGGCGACGACACGTTGGACGTCGGCGACCTGGCCGCGCCCTGGGGCGTGGCCGTCGTCGAGGGCGGCATGTTCGCCTCCGAGGAACTCAAATCGTTCATCCTGGCCTGGTTGGGATGGCATCTCTACATGGATATGGCCTGGTATCGCGCCACGCAGGGCAAGACCAAGAACATGCTTCTCCTGGTCTTCGAGGAGGCCAACAAGATCCTGGGCGGCATTGCCGGCCCTCCCGACGAAGAGGCTGCCCATATTCGCATTTTCTCCGACTTCGCCGTGGACAGCCGTAAGCATGGGGTGCGGATGGCTTTCTGTACCCAGGCGCCGCACCTCATTGGCGATGCCATCATTTCGTCCTGTAACAACTGGGTGGTGGGGTTCATCAAGAACCCCCAGGACAAGGAACTCACCCTGGAAGCCCTGGCCCGGTCGTCCAAGGGCTTCCGTGACGAGACCTGGCGAAATTTCCTGGCCTATCAGCGGATTGGGCAGGTGATGGGGCGCTTCCCCTACAGTATGGACAGGCTCGACCAGGCGCCCCTGGTCTTCCAGCCGTTGATTTTGGACGTCGACGAGCCCACGGACGATGAAATTGCAGCACGTTTTGGAGGTCGCGCATGAAGGATAGGCATATCTGGATAGCGTTGGCGCTATTCGCTATGGCGCTGGTGTTGCTTGCCGTTGTCCCCCGCAGCGACGGTGGACACGGCGGCGAGGTGCATCTGGTCACCGCGACGCCCACCCCCACCGCGACGCCGGGGTGGTGGCGCGCGTTGCCCACCCCGGCGCCTTGGCCCGCGTTTTCCCCTACCCCCACCCCCACAAGGGAGAGCAACCATGCCAACGATGGATGAGAAACAAGAGTGGGTGCAGGTTGCCCGACAATGGCTCAATCGCCCGGTGACGATGGCGCTGGTCTTGGAGATAGATAGCCGTACTCGCGAGGTGCTGGCCTGGCGTACCGAGACGCTGGAGAACGTCGCCGCTCTGGTCGACGGCTTGAAGGCGGTCAATCCTAATCATCAGGAGGATGCTGCATGAAAGGCAAGAAGAACTTAATTGCCCTTATCGGCGCGGTCGTGGTGTTGTTCGTCACTTTGGCCGTGCTCAAACCCGCGCCCCAGGCAAATGTCGTGGTGGCGGCGCGCGATTTGATGCCCGGCCACACGTTGACCGAAGCCGATTTGAAAGTGGAGCAATTGCCGCAATCGGCCATCCCCGCGGATGCGTTCACCGCTGTGGCCGACGCCGTGGGGAAAACCCTGGCGGTGGCTCGAAGCGCGGGCGACATCATCCGGCAAGCGCACATCGGACAGGCCGTGAAACTGGCGCCTGACGAGCGGGAAATCGGGCTGCGTGTGGTCGATGCTTCCGGCTTGGGCGGCACGTTGGGTATCGGCGACAAGGTGGGGGTGGTGGCGGTCATTCAAAGCAACGATATGGCCCACCAGGGCACGTTCAGCAAGGCCATGATCGAGGGCCTGCGGGTGACCTATATCGACCCGGATTTCGTGGCGCGCGATCCGCAAGAAATCCAGGCCATGCCCACCGCCGAGAACGGTTTGCCGATGACCTACCGGGAGCGCGCCCACGAGGGCGTCATCGACGTCGCGGTGCCGGTAGACATGCAGGCTGTGGTGTATGACTTTGGCGATGCCAACATACCCGACAAAATCTACAAGATCAACGCCCTGGAACTGCTTTCAGCGCTTTCCAGTGCAAGCAATGCCACGCTGTACCTGTACCGGATGGGCGATGGAGCCAGGAAATTCACCTCGTCGGGGCTGTGGCTTCCCAACCTTATCGTTTTCCCTGCCACGGCGACCCCTACGCCGACGCCCGAAGGTTGGAAGCCTGGGATGCCGACGCCGACGCCGTCGCCGTAAGGAGGAAAGGAGGATTGGTTATGGCCTGGACGACAAACAACGGTGGTCATGGTGGCGGCGATGTCGTGACCGTGCTTCTGGCCGGCGCGCCTGACCGCACGCACACGTGGTACACCGCGCTGGCTTCGGACGCGCGCTTTCGAGTGGTGAGTTACGCGACCGACCCGCAGGACGTCAAGGTCAAACTGGCGTCCAACCCCGAAGTCGTGTTGATGGACGCGACGATTTACCCCGGTCCTGATGCCTTGGCGCAGGCGCTGGCCGGTGTGGGCGCGGCGGTGTACGTCTTCCTGCCGCCCGATGTGCCCCAGGAAATCGTGGAGCAGGTGGGCGGCCAGCCTGCGGTGAAGGCGGCCTTTCGCGGTGACGCCAATCTGGTGGAATTGACAGGGCGCATGTACGCCGACGCCCTTGCTCTACGGCGGCAGGCCCCTGCTGCGCCGCAGATGTGGGGCGGCGGGCGCGCGACCGGCGGCGCGGCGGTTGCAGGGCTGCGCATCGTCACGGTGTGGAACCGCGCAGGCGGTACAGGCCGCAGCACCTTGGCCGCTGCGCTCGCGCTGGATGCAGCCCGTAAAGGGCTGCGGGCGCTGTTGATAGGGTTGGGCGCGCCAGATGTGTTGCCGCTGCACCTGGGGTTGAAACCCGACCCTAACTTTACCTACTGGATGCAGAACCCCACTCAGGATGGTTTCCAGGGCGCCCTGCAACAAGCAGGCGGCCTGGATGTGCTGGCCGGTTTCCCCGACGTGCTTTCCGAGGCGCGGGCTGCGTCCCTTCCCAAAGACGACCCCGCTTCGGTGCAATCGCTGGTCACGACCGCGGCTTATGCCAACTATGCCGCCATCGTCCTCGATGCACCGGTGGGGGGCGTCGCGCCCTTTGCCATTGCCGCGTCGAACACCCTTGTGCTGGTGTCCAGGGCGGCCCTGGCCGATGCCTGGGCTTCGGTGGAGGCGTACCGCACGGTGGTGCAGCGCGCCGCAGGGCAGCACCGGATTGCCGCGGGCAATGTGGTGGTGGTGCTCAATATGCGGGAAAGCGGCCAGTTGACCCCTGACGAATGGCATCAGGCTGCGGATGCTGCGGCCAAGAACCTGGGGCTTTCCGGCTTCCCGCCGGTGGCCGCGGTCGTCCCTTATGTGGCCGAGGTTCCGCTGGCGCAAGATCAGGGGCGGCCTGCGCTGGACGCTTCGGACGCCTTCGCACGGCCGGTGCACAAGTTGGCCGACATGCTCTTTGGCGGCGGACGGCAGGCCGGTGAACGCGGTGGCAAGGCCATCAGACTGGGCTTCATCAAAATTCGCAAAGGGAAATGAACGATGACCGGTTGGGACGCTGTCGTTCAAACCTTTCCACCCGACAAGCAGGGAGAAGTCGTTGCCCAGGCAGCGGCCATGCTGGGGCAACTTTCCCTGGACGAGATGCGGAACCGCGCGGCCTTGCAGTCACGCGCCCAGAACGCCGTGCGCTCAATCCTGAATCAAAACGGCTGGACGGCTTCCCCTGAACTGGTGCAGGCGATGGCGCAGCAGGTGGCTGCACGGATTGGCGGCCTGGGCTTTCTGGAACCGTTTTTGGCGCCGGGTGAGGTTTCCGAAATCGCCATTACCCCCTATGGCCAGTTGTGGGTGCTCCGCAAGGGCGCGCCGGACTTCGAGATGGTGCGCGACGACCTCGATTTGGAAGAAACCTGGCGCGCTGTGGATGCGCTGTTGGCCCCTTTGGGACGGGCGATTTCCGAGGCAAACCCCAGCGTGGACGCGGGGCTGCCGCGCTCGGAAACGCTGCCGGGCGGCGCGCGCATCAAAATTCTGCATCCCGTCATTGCGCCGGGGCTGGGCTTTCCGAGCGTCAACATCCGGCTGTACGAGCCCAGGCCCGTGCCGCCCCGGCAGTTGGCGGAATGGCGCGTGGCGCCGGAGCCAATCATCATGGAATTGGTGGAAGCGGTGAGCCGTGGGCTGCGGTTGCTGGTCATCGGCGGCACCGCCACCGGGAAGACGACGGTGCTTTCCGCGCTGGCCAACGGTATTCCCAAGACCAAGCGGGTGGTGAAAATCGAGGACCCCGAGGAAATCTGGCTCGACCATCCGCATGTGGTCACCATCCAGGCGCGCCCGTCGCCGCCGGGCTCGGACGTGCCGCCGTATACCCTGGCCGACGGTGTGGACGACGCGATGCGGATGTCGCCTAAGTGGCTCATCGTGGGAGAAATTCGCACGGGCGACGCGGCGCTGGCATTGTTCCGCGCCCAAATGTCAGACCATCCCGGTTTGTCTACCTTCCACGCGGAAGGTCCCAGAGAGGCTGTCCATCGGATGAGCGTCATCATGTTCACCGACCGCCAGGTGCGTTTCGAGGCGGCCAAGGCGATGTTCGCCCAGGCCATCGACTTGGTGGTGCAGGTGGGGTGGGCAGATGACGAGGACGGCGTCCGTCGCAGGCGCATCATCGGCGTGTGGGAGGTGGCCAACCGCGAACTGGTGGGCGGCAACGTCAAGTTCCGCCGGTTGTATGCCAACGGTGACGACCAGTTGAGTGAAATCACCGTAGAAAGGACGGTGGCGTGATGGGCTTTCAGGAATTGCTTGGCCGTGTTGCCGTGTTACGCCCCTGGCTGGCGGGGGCGGCTGCGGCGTTTTTGGTTTTTCACTTCGTCGCATGGCTGACCCGCAAGGCCATGAAGCCTGCACAAAAGCGCCTCGCCGCTTTTAGCGGTGAGGCCACTGCTGCGGAAGCGGTGGTGTTTGGCTCGAAGCGCCATCGTATTCGGGTGGCGTTCCGCCGTCTGGGCCTCGATGTGGCGGGGCGGGAGCCGTTGGCCATGTGGCTGGGGCGAACGGCCTCTGGCGTGGGGTTTGTGTTGGCCTTGCGGCTGGCGGGGTTGAGTTGGATGGTGAGTTGGTCGGGGGTTGTGGCCGGGGCGTTGTTCTTCGAGGGATGGGTTACGGAGCAATGGCGCGCCATGCAGAACCAGATCGAAGACGAAATTCCGATGTTTTTGCTCCGCATGAACGCCGTGGTGAAGACCACCCCTAATATCGCCGTGGCGCTGGAAGAGGTGAGCAAGACGCTTTCTCCCAAGAAGCCTTTGCGCGCCTGGGTGGAGCGCCTTGCCCGTGCGTTGCAACAGCGCGGGCGCAAGGCACTGGGAGAAGCCCAGGAAGAAGCCCTGGTGCTTTCCCCCTCGCTGGGCGTCGTGGTCGTGCTCCTGGAGCGGTTGGCCGAGACGGGCGGTACCGGGTTCACCGAGGCTTTTGGGCAGGCCGCGGAAAGCCTCGGCGACGTCCTGGACGCACGTGTCACGGCCAGGGCCAAGGGCGCCAGCGCCCAGGGCACATTGTTCATCCTGGCAGGGGTGACGCTTTTGATGATGGTGGGCATGACCAGCGGCGGTTATGCAAACGCCCCTGTGATTCAAACGATGTTTGCGGTGTCCATCGTCTGGATGACGGTGGGGATGATCGTGGTCAAGAAGATGCTTCAGGAGGCGGTGTAATGGCAATCCCCGCAGAATTACACAACCTGGTTGCCGTTGGCGCGGCGGTTTTGGCGGCGGTTTTGGCTTTCCTGGGCTTGCGCGGGTGGTCGATCGAGCGCGCCGCCTCCCGCCGCCTGGGCGAGTACGCCACGGGAGGACGCACGGGCGCTTTGGACAAAATCGGCGAAGGCGTTTTAGACCGCTGGGGGGTATCGCTCAAATCCATTCGCCTCCAATATCGCTGGGCCCGGGTCGGCGGTTATTACCAGGATGAAAGTCTGGCGGCAATCGTGGGGAAGACGGTGGTTTACATGCTCCTGGCCGTAGCATTGGCCGTGGTCGCCGCGCTGCCGTTGGTTCCTGCCGTGGTCGTGCTTTATGGTGCGACGTTGCCGTTGGCCATACTCCGGCAGCGGGCGGGCGAGGTCAAGGCCGCGGTGCGGCGGTCGTTGCCTGAAGTGGCTTCGCTGCTGGCCGCCGAGATGAGTGCGGGCGTCTCTCCTGAAAATGCCCTGCAGCGCGTGGCCGCTCTGCCGTTCCCGGTGAGCGGCATTTTCCAGGAGGTGTTGGAAGAGGCGCGGCGTTCGGGGCGTGTGCTGTTTTCCCGCCCGCCGACAAAGGGGCTGTTGAAGGAGCGACTGGCGGAATGGGGGTTGGAAGAGCTGGCCGCTTTCGGCGCTCAGGTCGATCTGGCGGCTTCCAAGGGCACGGACGTGGCCGAACAGATGTTTGCCGTGGCGCAGGGTTTTGGGCGAGAGTATCGCGCTAAAGTGCTGCGGCAAGCCGAACAGTTGAGCAACAAACTGATTGGGCCGGTCACGCTGTTCTTTTTCCTGCCCATGCTGGTTGCGGTGATGATGCCGTTGCTCCTGGCGTTAGGCGCTGCGTTTGGAGGTGGGTAGTGCGTACACTGGATTACCTGGGTGCGTTGTTCGCCGCAATACTGACCGCCGTGGAGGTGCAAAGCGGGGGTGTTTTGGGGATGCTTGTGGCGGCTCAGGCGTTCCTGGCCAGTGTGCTCATCCTGGTGCACCGCAAGCCCCGGTCCGAAGCCCCTCTTGGCGTGCGGCTTCTGGCATGGGGCGCGGCGCTGCTCCCTCTGGCTTTACAGGCTGACAGGCGTCCCTGGTGGGCGGTTGGCATGAGCGCTGCGGGATTGCTCCTGGCGATTTGGGCCATGGCGAGCCTGGGGGCGGCCTTTGGCGTCGCCCCCGCCGACCGCGGGTTGGTCGTGCGCGGCCCGTACCGCTGGGTACGGCATCCGATGTATACCGGTGAGATGTTGACCTGGCTGGCGGTTGTGGGCGCTTCGCCCACGGTGCACAATCTTGCCATTGCTGTGGCTTTAGCGGTTGTCTTGGGCGTGCGAACCCGCTGGGAAGAGCGGCTGGTTGCAGGGTACGACCGCTATCGGCAATCCACACCAGCGCGCTTCTTGCCGGGTGTGTTTTAGTCAAGGAGGCGGCTTATGGCAAAGAGGAGAATAAGCCCGCTTTATGGAGGGTTGTTGATCTTGGTGATGTTCGTCGCTACCGTGGGCGTGGCCACGGTCATGGCGGATTATACGGGTCCGGCGCGCCGCACGAAAACGGTGGCAGGGTGCACCAAGGTCTATCGCTATTATGATGATCTGTACGTATGTTCCTTCCCCGGAGGGGCAGGGCTGAACGTTTGCGGCGACCAGTGTAGCAATCATCCCACGTGCTCCAATTTTGTTTGTAACGATTTGAAAAATGGCGGGGGGAATTACTACACCAAGGACGAGACGCAGACGATTACGCTTCCCAATGCCACCGTGGACGCCAGTTTCCAATGCGGCACACCGGGCAACAATGGCTGGTGTCGGGGCGGGGCCGACCTGCACGTCACGGCTAACGAGCCGGTCTCCGGCTACGTCATCGAGGCCATCGAGACCGATGCTTGGGGCCATATTTGCTATCCCAACACGGCCAGCCCAACGTGCGATTATGCCCTCCCGGACGGCCAGGGCACGGCGAACGTGTGGGCGGAAAGCAGTTATGGCGATAGCAGCACGCAAAAGTCGGTGCCGTGGAAAGTAGATACCGCTGCGCCCACGCTTACTGCTTCCGTACCTACGCCGGATGGTAACAACGGCTGGTATGTCTCTCCGTCGGTGAGTGTGAACGCCAACGGGAGCGACGCCATGTCAGGGCTGGCCGCGGTGCAGTGCCGGGTGGACGGCGGGGCGTGGCAAGATCCGCCGGTGGATGTGAACGGCGATGGCAGCCACTCCGTGGACTGCCGGGCGGAAGACAACGCGGGCAATACCGCCATTTGGTCGCAAACGGTGAAGATAGATGCAACCGCGCCTGCCCTTGCTCCGGCAGCAACCGCTGCACCAAACGGTCAAAACGGATGGTACACCGGAAGCGTCACCTTACGTGCCAATGCAGCAGACGCTACTTCCGGTTTGGCCACAGTGCAGTATCAGGTGGATGGTGGAGGGTGGCAGAGCGGCGCGACGGTGAATTTGACTACAGACGGTGTGCATACAGTGGTTTTCAAAGCCAAGGACATGGCGGGGAACACGACGACCTCGCAGCCGGTGACGGTGAAAATCGATGCGACCGCGCCAACGCTCACGCCGTCCATGCCCGAACCGGACGGCAACAATGGCTGGTTCGTCACCGCGCCGGTGCAGATAAGTGCAAGTGCGGAAGACACCACAAGCGGGGTGGCTTCCCTGCAGTGCCGAATAGACGGCGGCGCATGGCAGGCGCCGCCAGTGAGCGTGATGGGGGATGGCGAGCACGTCGTCGAGTGCAAAGCCACGGACAACGCCGGAAACGTGGCCGATTGGACTCAAACCTTGCGTGTGGACACGACTGCGCCCAGCGTCGCACCGTCGGAGCCTATGCCGGACGGCGACCATGACTGGTTCGTGACCGCACCGGTGCAGATAGGCGCGAGTGCAGACGATGCCACGAGCGGTTTGGCTTCCCTGCAATGCCGGGTGGACGGCGGGGCGTGGCAGAACCCCCCGGTGGATGTGACCGGCGACGGCAGCCACTCCGTGGACTGCCGGGCGGAGGACAACGCCGGAAACACCGCCACGTGGTCGGATACGGTGAAAGTGGACACCACGCCGCCCATGAGCGCCTTCCACGAGCCTGCCGAGGGCGCGACGGTGTGGGGCGTGGTGACGCTGCAAGGGGAGAGCGACGACCCCACCAGCGGCCCGGCGGCGGTGGAGGTTTCCACGGATGGCGGGAAAACCTGGAGCCCGGCCACGCTGGCGGCCAGCACCGGCCAATGGACAGCGTTCTGGGACACCCGCCCGCTGCCGGATGGGGAATACACCCTCATGGCCCGGGCAAAAGATGAGGCGGGCAACGAGGAGCATACGGCTATCGTCCACGTCACGGTGGCCAATGCACCGCCGCAAATCCACCTTGCGCCGCAATCCTGGTACTTCTGGCAGACGGCGCAGGCGGGTATTACCCCCAACCCGTATATCCCGCTGAAGGCGGTCACGGTCAGGGTGCTTGGCCCGCCGGGCTACGTTCGAGAGTGGAACTACGGCGCGGTGCAGCGGGTAAACATCCACTGGAACAGCCGGTGGTACAGCGAAACCGGCCCCTGGGCGCATCCGGGGACGTACCGGGTGGTGGTGAAGGCTGTGGATATTTACGGCCATAGCAGCCAGGTCGAAGGCCGTGTCATCGTGCCGGAGCCTGCGCCAACGGCGACGCCCACGCCGACGCCCACGGCGACGTGGACGCCCACGCCCACTATGACGCCGACGGCAACGTCTCCGGCAACACCTGTCCCACCAACCGCCACGGTAGCCCCGGCGCACCCAACACCTACGCCTCGGCAGGCAGTGGGCGCAGCGCAGGCGTCGCTGCCGCCTTCGGAGGCACACCCCGACGTGCTGTGGCTCCTTGGGGCTGTGCTGGCAGTGGGTCTGTCCCTGGTGTTCGATCCACGCCCGCGTGAGGTTCGGGCGTTGACGCAATCCCTTGCTCATGTGTTGGAGGATGACCATGATTGACCTTTGGGCTGCTTTGCTCTTTCTCGTCGTGGTATTTTTGGCGGCGTTGCTGGCGGTATACAACTACCGCCAGGCGCGTGAAATCCGTTCGCTACGGGAATTGGTGGGACGTGCAATTGTGATGCAAGAGCGCGTCCGCCGGGAAGCCAGGGCCAGAGAAATCGCCTTTGACCGTGAAGACGCGCTGGCCTGGCTAAGCCAAACTGTGGCGGGAATGCCCCTGAATGAAGTCGTGCAGGTGTACCCCGATTTGCGCGCCGTGGAGGTCGCAGGGCCACAAGGCCGCGCCTTGATTACGGCCACGCCGCCGGAAATCGTGCGACGGGCGTTCAAGGCACGGAAGGCCAGGGGTGCGGCAGGTCGCCTTGCGGCTTTTGCCCGCAGCCCTTTCCTGACTCCTGGCAAAGTGCAGGAAGCAGGACAGGGCGAAGGGATGGAGTGGTTCGACCTGGAAGCCGCGGCGGTGGGCGCCGCTTTGGGTGTGGCCTGGGGCGAGCCTGCCAAACTTTGGGCATTGGTGGCAAAGTGAAAATGCTTGACAATCGTTTCTCCCCTGGCTATACTTGACCACGAAAGGCGTGTTCCGTGGACGGAACGCGCCTTTTTGTATTTCCCCATCCATAGGCGAAAGGAGTTTGAGATGTCTGATCAATTCTTTTTCTGGTTGATGAAGCATAAGGCTCAGCGTGGTCAAGGCCTGGCCGAGTACGCCATTGCTATTCTCGTCATCGTCATCGTTGCCTGGGCAGCGGCAAAGGTGCTGGGCGTCAATATTTCGGCGTTCATTACCGGTGTAGCCGGTCATTTCTAAAGGGGCGCTTATGGGAAAGCGACGCGGTCAGGCGCTGGTCGAAACAGCCATTGCACTTCCTGTTGTGGTATTCATTGCTGTGTTCGTCATCAACGGGGCGATGGCTGCGGTAGCGGCCAGCAATGCAGGCAATGCTGCGAACTACGGCGCGCGGGTGGGCGCTGTGACCCAGCGCGGCGCTGCGGGCGCTGCGGTGGCGGCCGCACGCGAGGCATTGGCCACGGCGCCTATTGGCCACTATGAGGTCAGCGCCAGCGGCGGCGGCCCCCCGGGTAGTCAGGTTGTGGTTGTGGTGCAGTGGCGTGTGCCCAACTTGTTGGGCGCGCTCCTGGGCCTGGTTGGCGGCGGGAACGTGGATTTCCACGGTCGGGCAATGGCGACGTTCCGACAGGAGGGATGGTAGTGCAACGGCAATGGAAAAAGATCCGGCGAGGGCAGACAATGGCCTTCATTGCCGTTTTCCTCGCTGTGGTCGTGGTTCCGGGTCTCATCCTTGCTGTGGACGTCGTGCGAGCGTTCGACGTCCGCATACGGTTGCAGACCGCCGCCGACGCAGCCTGCCAGGCTGCCGTGCAGGCTATGAGCGCCCCGGCATACCAAAGCCACGGGGCGGAAGTGCTGGAGCCTACGCGGGCGCAGGCCCAGGGGTACCGTGAGTTTGACGGCACCGTACGCGATTCGGGGTTGGTAGGGTACAGCCCTCGCGTAGCAATTTCCATCATTGGCCCTACGCGAGCGCGATGTGACGCCGTTGCGAGTGTGAAAACGTATGTACCCGGCGCGCCGGTGTTGCGAGTTCATGCGATGGCCATCTCGGACGCTCGCTCGGAACGCCGTTGATGACCCGTAAGCCGCGCGCGCTCCGGTGACCGGCGGGAGCCCCGCGGGGCCGTCGGTCACTTAGGCCGAGCCCTCCCATCCCGTTCTTTTGACTTTGGGAGGTAAGCCATGGACAACTTGCGCGCGACGGCTTGGATGACCCTGGTCGAGGTCATCATGGGCCTGGCGGTCTTGCACTACCTTCGGGAGCAGGCAATGCGCTTGATTTTCCATACGCTTTACCTGTTTCGTTGGTAGCCTTCGAAGGCGTTGAGGGCACTTTGCCTTCAACGCCAGACCGCCAGAGGAGGTTGGCGTTGGAAATCGAACTCGACTTGTCCGAACTGCAACTGGATTGGTGGCTGCCCATTGCTTTCGTAGCCCTGCTGTTCTTCGGTTTTGTGGGTTACTGGGTGACGCCTGACGCCGGGCGCGTCCTCACGCCTCAAGAGTGGCAGGTTGTCCAGGTGGAGCGCCAGTATCAGCACGAACGGGCCCAACTGCAGGTATATGGTCGCGAGTTGGTGCAGTTTTTGAACGCCCAAGACCCTGTGCGTGTCCAGTTGCAGATTCAGCGCATGATGGACAAGGTTTCCCGGATGACCTCTCCCGCCCTGGCTTCCCAACGCCAGGCCTTTGTGAATGCCGCCAATGCTGTGATTGCATACCAACAGGGGCAGGCTTCGCGAGATGAAGCCGTATCTGCTGTTCAGGAGTTTCTGGATGCCGTTAAGTGACGTGCGTCAGCAGGCATTGAGCGATTTGCTGGAAGCGGAAAGGCAATTGCGCGCCCATGCGGAGGACGAAATCCGTGCTTTGCGGGGTCTGCTTTATTCCCTGGCCAGAACCCTGGACGGCGATCGCGTCGAGCAAATTCGACGCGAAACCCCCTCGGCTTTTCGTACCTGGGATGCCGGGAAATATCAGTCTTTTTTCGCTCCGTTGGTCGCCAGGCGCCAGTGGGCGAAGGTTTCCACGAACGGGAATGACTGGCACGGTAACGGCGGCAATGGTCATACCCAAGGATGCGAGAAACTGAAGGCGAAGATTGCCCGTCTGCAGGCGGAAAACAGGCGGCTCAAAGAGCAATTGGAAGAAAGCCGCAAACACGCCGCAGACCTTGCAAGCCAACTGCGGGATGTGCATCAGTTTGGCCAATCCACCAGGCAAAGCGCGCCCGCACCCACGCCTTCGAAAGCTTCCTCTTCGACAACGGCGCCAGAAGAGCTTGCTTCTCCCCAGGCAAGCAAAGCAAGCATTTTGGAGGCGTTGGCGGAGATCCGCCGTCAACCGCCGCGTGTGCCGGCGCGCGTGGAGCGCCTGTTCGACGCTGCCGTGATAGCCCGCACCCGTCAAATCATGGCGCTTTACATGTTGGCGGTTTACGGCCTGGCTGTGCGGCTTGAAGTGGATTATTACATTGCGTTGGCCGAAGGCATCAAGCCGCGGAGCGGCGCCATGCGAAGAAGATTGGACAAGATGGCAGAAACCGGGTTGGTGGTCTCGAAGAAATTGTCCCTCAAAGCTCCCCGCACCTCCCTGATTGTGTTGCGGTTGAGCGACGAGGGGCGGAGGATAGCCAGGCAGATGTTCCAACGCCCTCCGGTGGAAAACGAATGGGAGCGGTTGGCGCGACTGCACGAAGGCGACCGCTTTCCCGGTCACACCGTAGCGGTATTGATGTTTGCTATGCACGCACGCTTGCGTGGCTACACGGTGACAGTGCTCCCGGAAGTGGACAGCCCCTCTCCGCCTGATGTGCTCATCGAAGGGCAAGAGCGGCTGTATGTCGAGGTGGAATTGGGGCGCAAGGAGCGCCTCGCCAAATGGAAGCACAATGCGGCCCTCAATGAGGGTAAAGCGGCTCTGGTCGCAGGGACGGCTTCCCGGCGAGAGGTTTTGCGTGCAGATATTCAACGCCTGGGTTTGCCGGGGAAAGCCACAGACCTCGAGTATTTGTTGAGCGCTCAACCTGATGCTCCCTTGTGGGTTGAGGAATGGTAAGTATGAGCCTGCTGGATCGCGTCTTGACCTCAGTGGAAATTCGCACGGTGGACAGCGTCCTCGACCTGCCGCCCGGCGCGAATGCCTACTACCCCGACCTCAATACCGCCCTGGCCGTGGCCCGCGCAGACGGCGGAAGGCTGTGGCGGGTGAAGGGCGAAAAGGGCGTGTGGTACGAGTGGACGCGGTTTGAACCTGGCCACGCAACCGCTCGGTAATCTTGTGCGACACATTTTTTCGCCGCTAACGCCCCATTTCAGGCGGTTTTTGCGGCAGAAAAAGCAAAATCGTGTCGTACAAGGGGTATTGTGCGACACATTTTCACCGTGGCCGATGGCACCTTGACAACCTGCATAGAGCGCAGGGCGGGGTTCCTCCCCCTCCCCCGTCCGTGCGCGGGGCTGTTTGTCGCCAGACTTACACCCCGTGGCACGGCACGGGGTGAGAAGGAGGTGCGCATTATGAGGATGAAGACGACTTTGGCCACTCAAAAGTGGTGGTACGCCACGCTGGCGGGATGGGCTTTTACCCGCCTGCCAGATCCTCAGTTTGAGGAACTGGTCAAGGTGTTCCTGGATACACTCCCCCAGGAGATTGTGGAATACCTGAAGCAAGACGCTGAATTTGGGTGGCTTGTCAGGCAAATCGCCAACCATCCATACTAACCTGCCCTGCCGGGCAAGGCTACCCGCCTTGCCCCCTGCGCTGTGTGCAGGTTCCCGCACCTTGACAGACGAATACTCACGCCCTTGGGGGTGGCGGCGTTGCCGCCTCCTCCCCTGGTCAGCGGTGCCGAGGGATTGAACACATCGTTCAAGTCCCCCGGTGTGGCCGCAACCGGGGGCAGGAGGTGAGAGATGGTCATGCAGTTGACTTTGCCGATGACTCAGGATTTGACGCAAGCGTGGACACAGCCCGATGAGGCCGAGCGTCTCCAGAGCGTTTTACAGTGGTTGAGGGAAGCCGTGGAGCGGACATACGGCCCCAGAGGGCAGCGCCGCATCAGTACCCCGGAAGACGTCGCCGCCCTGTTGCTCTACGAGATGAGCGCCTATGAGCAGGAAGTGCTGCGCGCGGTGCTCCTCGACACCCGCAACCAGGTACTCCGTATTCACGACGTCGTGCGCGGTTCGGTCAACAGCGCCCAGGTGCGCATTGCGGAGGTCTTTCGCGAGGCCGTGCGGCTGAATGCGACGGCGCTCATCCTGGCCCACAACCACCCCAGCGGCGACCCCACCCCCAGCAGTGACGACATTGCCTTGACCCGCCTGGTCGTGGAGGCGGGGAAACTGCTGGACATTGAGGTGCTCGACCACCTGGTGATTGGCGGGGGACGGTATGTTTCCCTGCGGGAGCGTCATCCTGGGATCTGGAGCAACGCCGTCCCATAGCAAGCGGCTGCCCGCCGCTTGCTTACCCCCAAGGGCGTGAGTTTGTACCTTGATAAATGCATACTCGGAGGCTGCCTAACGCCTCTTTGCACCCCGCGCCGCACCGCGGGAAGGTTCCCGAAAACGCTCACAGAGCCTTCCCTGCGTGCGGGTGGGGAAGGCAAGGAGGTGAATCATGGCTTACGGCGCTCGCGAAGCAGCAGAGGAATGGTGGAATGGCCTCGTGGACGCACTTCGACGCCGCGGTTGGCTGATTGCCGAAAATGAACTCGAAGGCCCGGTGGCGGTCATCCGCAACGGCTGGTATCTCACCAGGCGTCGCGCTGTTTCGGCAATGGAAGAAGCCATTGCCGAGGAATTGGCCGACCCCGACGCAGACGACACTTTGCCAGTGGGTGAGGTGCTCGCCTTTGTGGAAGTGTGCAGCCGCAAGCATTTTGACTTCATCGGGCTGCCCGATGACCCGGAAGCCGCGGCTGCCATTCTGCACAATAACCTGAACGGCAGGCCGGTTTAGGCAGCCTCACAGGCAAGGCTACCCGCCTTGCCTTCTCCGAGTGTGCGTTTGCGGGCGTTCCCGACCGGCGGGCAACGTGTTTCGCCCCTCGGTCGGGGCTGCCCGCCCCCAAGAGCACCTTGACAACCGAAGAAGGGATA
>Ga0256833_1000923_pt1 | contig 22189 bp, 15 predicted proteins | sample 356284metaG_FD_190535 | JGI IMG/M metagenome (GOLD analysis project Ga0256833, IMG submission 190535) | Hydrothermal vent microbial communities from Mid Atlantic Ridge, Atlantic Ocean - 356-284 | ecosystem: Environmental > Aquatic > Marine > Hydrothermal vents | place: Atlantic Ocean: Mid... | reverse complement strand
GACAACGACTCCCGTTACGCCTACCTGAGCGCGCACTGCACCATCGGGGGGCTCATGGGGTTTGGTATCGCCCTTTGGGCGTCGCGCCACCGCATCGTGCTCTATTCCTCCATGCCGCCGGAGTTGGTGCGGGCGGCCGGGGTCATCCCGGCGGCGACCCCCGGGGAGGCCTTGGCGAAGGGTTTCGAGCTGGCGGGGGCAAACCCCGACGTGGTGATCATGCCCCACGGTTCCGTGACCTTTCCGATCATGAAAATGTAGGGAGACAGGTATGGACTATCGAAAGTTTACCGAGGAAGATTTTGAATTTTTGCGAAACCTCGTCGGAAAGGAGCGGGCATCCAGGGGGGAGTCCAATCTCAATATTCATTCCCACGACGAGTCGTTCCACGCGGGGTATTTCCCCGACGTGGTGGTATGGCCCCTTGAGACGGAGGAGGTCAGCAAGATCGTGGCCTACGCCAATGAGCGGCGAATCCCCGTGACCCCCTGGGGAGTGGGGACCAGCCTTGAGGGCAACCCCCTGCCCACGCGCGGCGGCATCGTCCTGGATTTCGAGCGGATGGACAAGATCCTCGCCATTCGGGCGGAGGATTTCCAGGTGGATGTCCAGGCGGGGGTCAAGTACCAGGATTTGAACAAGGCCTTGCGCTGGAACGGGGTGTTCTTCGCCCCAGACCCGGGCGCCAACGCCACCATCGGCGGGATGATTGGAAACAACGCCAGCGGGGTCCGAACGGTGAAATACGGGGGAACCCGGGACAATGTGGCGAAACTGACGGTGGTTCTGGCGAACGGACGGATCATCCGGCCCGGGAATTTCGCCCAGAAGAGCTCCTCGGGCTACGACTTGGTGCATCTCATCATCGGCTCGGAGGGCACGCTGGGCATCGTCACCGAGGCGACCCTGCGGCTGGCGGGGATTCCGGACCAGTTCAGCGCCGCCGTGGCCACCTTCCCCTCGGTCGAAGCGGCCACTCAAACGGTTTACGATATCATGGCGGCGGGGCTGGGACCCGCAGCGCTGGAGCTTCTCGACATCTCCACCGTCAAGGTCATCAACAAGGAGGCCGAGGGCAACCTGAAGGAGGCCCCCACGCTCTTCATGGAGTTTACGGGGACCAGCGACCTGGCCCTTGCCGAGGACGTCAAGTTCGCGGAGAGCATCTGCGCGGACAACGGATGCACGGGATTCGTCTCTGGGGTGGGGCCTGACGAGCGAAACCAGTTGTGGGAAAAGCGGCACATGGCCTACGAGTATATCAAGCGAAGCAATCCCGGCCTCGATTTCATGATCCTCGACACGGCGGTTCCGCTCTCCAAGTACCCGGAGATGGTCGATTTCGCCGTGAAGACCATCGAGAGGCACGGTATTAAGGGATACGCGTTTGGTCACGCGGGGGACGGCAATCTTCATCTCGTCATCGCGGGCGACTTCTCGGACGCGGCGTTTTGCAAGAAACGGGACGAGGCCAACCATGAGATCGTCTCCCACGCCATCTCCCTCGGCGGGACGGCCACGGGCGAGCATGGCGTGGGGATCGGCAAAAAGAAATTCATGCCTCTGGAGCATGGTGAAAGTCTGGAACTCATGAGGGAAATAAAGAAAGTGATGGATCCCAACGGGATCTTGAATCCCGGGAAGATGATCGACTTGGAGTAGAAAGGGCGGAAAGGAGAACAGAGATGGGAATTATCGACGAGCCTGTCATCAAGAAGAAAGACATCTTGGCCCTCGAAGATGAACATTTTCATTCGGGAAATGTCTGCATCGTGACCGGCGCCGCCAGCGGTATCGGAAGGGCCACGGCCATCGTGGCGGCCGTGAACGGCCTGACCGTCGCGGCGTTGGATATCGACGAAAAACGCGGGGAAGAGACCCGCAAAATGGCCGAGGCCTTTGGAGGAAAGGTTGTCTTTATCAAGACAGACCTTACAAAGGACGCGGAGATGGAAGAGGCTGTTAAGGCGGCGGCGGATCTGGGAACAGTCAAGTTCCTCGCCAATATCGCCGGGATCCAGCATATCGATTCCGTCGAGAACTTTCCCATGGAGACCTATGACCTGATGCAGGCCATCATGCTTCGAGCTCCGTTTTACCTCTCGAAACTTACCATTCCCCACATGAAGGCCAGCGTGGACGGAACGGGGGCTATCGGCAATATGGCTTCAGTCCACGCCCACATCTGCACAAAAAACAAACCGGTCTATAACATCACGAAGTTCGGCCTGCGGGCCCTGGCTCAGTCCATCTCCGCCGAGGGGGAGGGGAAGATCCGCGCCTTCACGGTGAGCGCCGGTTACGTGAGAACGCCCCTGGCCCTGAAGCAGATTCCCGACCAGGCCCGGCAACGGGGCGTGACTCCCGAAGAGGTGGTGCGGGAGGTCATGATGGGAAGGTCTCAGGTGAAGGAGATGATGAAACCGGTGGAGGTGGGCAATCTCTTCGTGTTCGGTTTTTCGAGATTCGCCAATTATCTCGTGGGCGGGGACCTCTTGTTTGACGGGGGCATGGTCCTGACTTACTGAAAGGAGTCCTATGTCGGAAGGCATTCAAATTGTCTTAGGTATTATCTTCCTTGTCATCGTCTATATCCTGACCCGCTACGGCATCGCGTGGAAGATGCGGAGGGTGGCCGGCCAGATTATCGAGGACCTTAAACGAAGGGGAGCGGTCGATACCAAATCGGCAGTCTCCCTTCCTTACGAAAAGACCAATTTTCTTCACATCGGCATGCGGGACTACAGGCCGAAGGTCCTGGCCTCGCTCGTGCAAGAGGGATACGTGGGAAGGACGGAAGAAGGAAAGTATTTCCTGCAGCTCCCGGATTATCCAGAGGAAGGGGGGTGAAAACAAGTTTTTGAAGAGAGAGGAGTGAAAAACAGCAACCATCATACGGAGGGAACCATGAAAAAAGTTTTGGGGATTTTTTTGGCGATTGTTCTGGCCGTGACCTTCACGGTAGCCATCAGTCATAATGCCTACGCGAAAAAGAAAAAGTTTGTCAAGTTTGGCGAGGATCCAAGGGCCAAGGCCTGGAAGCACAAGAGGTGGACAACCTCTAAGAAGAAATTCCACTGGCGGATGAGCGACCCTTGGGGGGGCATTCTCTTTCACGATATTTCCATTCATTTTGCCGATAGTGTCCGGGCGGCAAGCGGTGGGCGCCTCGATATCAAGGTCTTTCCCACCGGTTCCATCGTCCCGGCCATGCAGATCTTCGACGCCACGGCCAAGGGAACCCTGGATTGTTTCCACTCCTGGCCCGGATACTGGAAGGGCAAAAACGAGGCCTTCGTGGCCTTCGCCTCGGTCCCGTTTGGACTCGACGCGGAGGGATATAGTATCTGGGGATACGAGCGCGGCGGCGAAAAGATGTTGAGCAAACTGTATGAAAAATACGGCATGGTGGCCTTTTTCTGCGGTCAGGCCGGCCAGGAACTGGGCCTTTTCTCCAACAAAAAGGCCACGAAGATGGAAGATTTCAAGGGAATGAAGGTCCGGACCCCCGGTTGGTACATGGATATCCTCACCCGGATGGGTGTTTCCGTGACGCCCCTTCCCGGAAGCGAGATTTACCTCGCCCTGGAACGCGGCGTGATCGACGCCTGCGAATTCAGCGCGCCCGCCGTTGATTATCCCATGGGATTTCACGAAATCACCAAGTACGTCATCGAGCCGGGCGTGCACCAGCCCGGGTGCCAGTTCGACATCGTCATCAATAAGAAGAAATGGGACGCCCTGCCGGAAGACCTCAAGGCGATCGTGAAGATCTGTGCCAAGGAAACACAGCTCTGGTCCTGGGTTTGGATTGAGAACCTGAACATTCCCGCCTTGAGACTCATGGGTAAGCACGTCAAGTATATCAAGATGACGGATGATGCCTTGGACCAGTTTGCCAAGGTAACCCACGCGTATCTCGAGGAATTGAAGAAGAAGTATCCGGATGTCAAGAAGGTCCTGGACTCTCAGGAAAAGTTCAGGAAAGACTTCGCCCAGTGGCGTGATCTCAGGGGGAAAGTCGCCCCTTGGCCCTATAGCGAGTATGTCAAGGGAAAACATCTCCAGTAAAAGGATAACCTCGAGAACCGGGCGCCCGGGGATGCTCATCCCGGGCGCCCGACGGGATTTAACGGCAGGAGTTGCGAATGAAAAAGATTGTCCGGGCCATCGATGCCTTCAATGAAACCACGGGAAGGTATTTCGCTCTTCTCATCCTCCCCTTGATCTTCGTCGTCATGTATGAAGTTATCGCAAGAAAGATCTTTCATTCCCCGACGAGCTGGGGATTCGAATTGACGATTTATATCTACGGCGCGCATTTCATGCTGGGAATGGCCTACACCATGTTAAAAGACAGGCATGTGCGGATCGATGTGATCGCCATGCAGCTTCCCAAGAGGGTTCAGCTGTGGCTTCGCATCATTACCTTCGTCATCATTTTCATTCCCTTTGTCGGCGCCTTGACGTATGCCGCCATCGTTTTCGCGGCGGAATCGTGGGCAACCCTTGAACACAGCTCCACGGCATGGCGACCGCCCATCTACCCGGTGAAGACCATCATGCCTGTCGCGCTGATTCTCCTCTTGTTTCAAGGGATATCCAACTTTATCAAGGACATCTATAGACTGAAGGGAGCGGATTTATGAGCCCCGATACACTCGCTCTCGTCATGTTCGGCACCCTTTTCATCACCCTTTTTTTGGGGCATCCCTTGGCCTTTTCCCTGGGCGCCCTGGCTGTCGTTTTCGGCCTCATCGGGTGGGGAGGCTCCCCGGACGTGGTCTTCGGTCTTTTTGCCAACAAGACCTTCGGGGTCATGCAGAATTACGTTCTCGTGGCGGTGCCGCTTTTTATCTTCATGGCGCAAATGCTCGACGCGTCGGGGATCGCCGAGAAGTTGTTTCATACAATGCACGTCATCCTCGGTCCCATCCGCGGTGGACTCGCCCTGGCCGTGATTATCGTTTGCACCGTGTTCGCGGCATCCTCGGGCGTGGTGGGCGCCACGGAAGTGGCCATCGGGCTCCTGGCGGTTCCCGCATTGATGAAGCGAAAATATGATCTTCCCCTGATCGCCGGATCCATCTGCGCCGGGGGGACCCTCGGTATCATTATCCCCCCCAGCATCATGCTGGTAGTTTACGGCAGCCTTGTGGGGATGTCGGTGGGACAGCTCTTTGCCGCCGCCATGTTTCCCGGCCTCTTGCTTTCCAGCCTCTATATCATCTACATCATCGTTCGCTGCGGCATCAATCCTAAATTGGGACCTCCGCTTCCGCGGGAAGAGCGGATTTATACCCTGGGGCAGAAGGTAAAAATGATTATATCCTCCCTCATCCCGCCCGGGACCCTCATCCTGCTTGTCCTGGGCAGCATCGTGGCGGGGATCGCCACCCCCACGGAAGCGGCGGGCATCGGCTCCCTGGGGGCCATCCTCCTGGCCCTTGGGTATGGGAAGCTGACCTGGCCGGCCATCAAGGACGCCTCGATCGCGACGCTCACGACAACCTCCATGGTCATGACGCTCTTCCTCGGCGGAAACGCCTTCCAGTCCATCTTCATGGGACTGGGCGGGGGTGACGCCATCTACGACATCCTCATGGGCTTCAACCTGAGTCCGTATGTCATCCTCTTTATCATGATGGGGTGTGTCTTTTTCTTGGGAATGTTCATCGACTGGCTGGGCATCTTGCTTATCGTTCTTCCCATCTTCGTGCCCATTACTCAGGAACTGGGATTCGACCAGTTGTGGTTTGCCACGCTCATCTGCGTGAATCTCCAAATGGCCTTTCTCACCCCGCCGTTTGGGTATTCCCTCTTTTACCTGAAGGGGATCGCCCCGGAGGAGATGACCATCATGCATATCTACAAGGGCGTGGTTCCGTTTATCTGCCTCCAGTGGATCGGGCTCATCACCTGTATCGTTTTTCCGGAACTGGTCTTGTGGCTGCCCCGGGCCATTTTCAAGTAGAAGGGCGGTTGGCCTGGAACCCGGCATGTTTCATTCCATCGGGGTTCAAGGTGTTCCCAATGCGGCGCTTGACAGTATTTCCCGAAATCGTCGTGCCTATTTGTCGAGTTTTCAGCTTTTGCGGGTTTTAAATCTCAAGGGCTTTTCATAGGCTTGTTTTCCGGCAGGTGATTCTGTATTCTACGTCCGGTTGGACACTACTAATGAATACGGGAGAGTGTCGTTATGAAGAAACTGCTTGTTATCCTCGGCATTATCGTTCTTGTCATTATCATCGCCGCCGGGGCGGTATTTTACGGCATCAAGTCCTACCTGACCCCCGAGAAGGTCTCCGCGATGATTTCGGAAAAACTGGAGTCGGCCATTCATCACAAGGTGAAACTGGGGCCCATCTCAACGGGATTCTCGTCCGCCAGCATCGATGGATTTACCCTTCTGCCTAACACCCCCGGGGAAACCGTTCCCCTGGTGAAGATAAAGCGGGTTTCTATCTCGTTTTCGCTGATCCCCCTGCTGAAGAAAAGGCTGGAGATCGGGAAGATCCTCATTGAGTCTCCCGAGATCACCGTGGTTCGGGAAAAGGACGGGTCCCTGAACTGGCGGCGTGAGTTCAAGCAGGTTTCGTTTAACGTCGAGAGACGAAACATGCCTACGGGTCGCGCCGGTTTTTCGCTGGTTGCCGTGGCCGTGGCGGCGGAGGCAAAACCGGAATCCAAGGGCTTCGCGGTGAAGGTGGATGAAATCGCGCTGAAAAACGGAACCCTGAAGTGGGTCGATAAACGTTTGATCCCCGCATACAAGGCGGAGATAACCGCCCTTCAGTTGGACATTACGGATTTTTCGCTCGATTCCCCCTTCGATTTCGATCTGAAAGGCATCCTGAAACGGGAGAAGACCTCCGAGATTAAGGCCAAGGGAACCTTTGACATGGCAAGGAAGGACCTGAAGGGCGAGGTAACGTTGCGGGCCTTTTACCTGCCGGATATCGCGCCATATCTTGAAAATGAGGATGTCAAGCTCCTTCGTGGCACTGGCGACATGACCCTGAAATTTTCGACCCGCCACTTCGAGTTATGGAAGCTGGACCAGGCCCTCGAGCTGACCTCTGTCCAGTTGGAAGCGCGCGGACGGAAGTCACCGGAAATCATGGCCAAGTTACAGCTGGCCGCGTCCCTCGATCTGGAAAAAGGATATGTCACCGTGAAGAATCTGCAAGGGAAGATTGCGGACAGCGATTTCACGGTAACGGGGGAATTGAACGATATCAAGGCCGTTCCCAAGGGGAAATTCACGTTTTTATCCAACAAGATGGACGTGGACACGCTGATGGGCCTGGCGGGGATCTTTCCCGGCGCGCCAGAAGAAGGGAAAAAGGAGAAAACCCCTTCCGCCGGGAAAGCCGGCAAGACGCCGCCCGGCACGAAGAAGAAACCCAAAAAGCCGGCCAAGGCCAAGACACTCCCCTCTCTGACCGTTAACGCCACCATCCATCTCCTCACCGTCAGGAAGGTAAAGATTGAAGAGGTAAAAACCAAGGTGGTGACGCGGGGTCACACCTTAATCATGAATCCATTGACCGCCAAGGTGTACGGGGGAACGGTCCAGGGAAAGATGACCGTGGATTTGCGCGGAGGAATCCCCGTGGTCAAGAAAGAGATCTCCCTCAAGAACGTGGATATCGCGCCCCTCTTGTCGGACATGAAACCTGGGATGAAGGAGAAGTTTTCCGGCCATTTTTTCGGGGACGCAAGGGGGCAAGGGGTCGTCGGGGCCCCCTCCACCTACCAGGGGGACATGTCGTTTCATGTTGAGAAGGGGTCCATCCGGAACGTTGCCTTCATGAAGATTGCGGCGGCAATCATGAACCTGCCGTCCCTTGCCCACCTCCGGTTCGACGTCCTGGACGGCAAGGCGGAGGTGAAAGACAAGAAGGTGGAAATACTCTCAACAAAGGCCAAGGGGAAAGACATCTCGTTTACCGCCCAGGGGGATATTGGTTTTGACAAAACGATGCGCCTCCAGGCCATGCTAACGCTTCCCTACAAAGTTGTGCGAAAGGGGCTTGGAAAGCGCAGCGACCTCTTCAAGGACGTGAAGGACCCGGAAGGACGGAAGTGGTCCCTCATCCCGATACGGGTCAGGGGCACCCTTGGCAAGCCGCGCGTCTCCGTCAAGTTCCAGGCCGAGGCGGTGGAAAAGATTATCGATAAAAATGTTCATGATAAGAAACTACGGAAGATTCTGAAGAAACTTTTCAAGTAATAAGAATTTCATCCTTCATGGAATCGGAAGACTGAATTGCCGTTTTTGAAAGAAGACGATCCCGCTGCGCTCCGGCACATGGTTTCGGAGGCCGCCGATATGTGCCGCCGGTTTCCCGCAGAGGGGATGTGAAGGGATTTTTGCCGCGAATCGCCTGGGGAGTCTTGTCAGCCAATCCTTTGTCATATATGATAAATCCTGTGAAATTGCCTGAAACAGCGAAAATTTTGGTTATTCGCCTTGGCTCTGTGGGGGATGTGGTGCGCACGCTTCCCGCCATCTCGGCGCTTCGGGCGTGTTATCCCCGAGCCACCATCGACTGGGTGATACAGGAGTTGTCGGCGGACGTGGTTCGTTCCGTTCGCGACGTCGATAATGTCATCGTCCTGCCGAGGAAACGCTGGGTGCGGATGATCCGGAAACCGGTCTTCTATCCGAGGCTCATCAAAGAGATTACTGGATGGATACGAGCGCTCAGGCGACGGAGATACGACACCGTCCTGGATTTTCACGGCATCCTGAAAAGCGGCATCATCGGGGTCGTAAGCGGCGCCGGGAGACGGGTCGGCTTCAAGAAGGGGTATTGCAAGGAGTTCAATTTCCTCTTCAACCGGATTCACGTGGATCCCGGGGACCCGCGACTGAACCGGGTTTACAAAAACCTTGAGATGGTTCACGCGGTGGGGTGCGACCTGCCGCTACCCAAGGTGTGGCTGACCCCGTCCGAAAAGGATTTCGAGAGGATAGACGCCTTTTGGAGTGAAATCTCGCCCGTCCGGTCTCCCGTCATTGCCATTCAGCCGAGCAGCAGCAAAAACACCGATTTCAAGCGCTGGTTTCCCGACCGCTACGCCCGCCTCTGCGACACCCTCGTGGAAACCCTGGGCGCCACCATTATCTTGACCTGGGGACCCGGCGGGAGAAAGGCGGTGGAGGAGATCCAGGGGCTCATGACCCAGCCGGCCCACATCGCCTGTTCCACCAGCCTGATGGAGCTTTCCGCCCTCTTCAAGCGGTGCGACATGTATATCGGCGGGGACACGGGCCCCATGCACCTCGCCTGTTTCTCCGGGCTTCCCGCCGTGGTCATCTACGGACCCACCGACGCCCGGGTGAACGCCCCCTACCCGCACAGCCTTCACCGCGTCGTGCGCGTGGATATCCCCTGCAGCCCGTGCCGTGACAAAACCTGCGTCCGCCTCGACTGCATGAAGATGATTACGCCCGAAATGGTCTTCAAGGAGGCCGTATCCCTCTGGGAAACGGCGCGTAAAATGGAGCCTTCCCCTTCGGTGGCGGGAAGGGAAGTGGCGGTCCGGTCGTGAGAATCCTTTTCATCTATCCGAATCTTCACGCCCAGATCGGCTTCAACTACGGGGTGGGCTACCTTTCCTCCTTCCTCAAGTCCCATGGCCACGAAACGGGGCTGTTGAACATCAACGACCGGCTCGGATACGACTTCGACCTGGACAGAATCCTAACCGACGTGCGCGCCTTTTCCCCGGATCTCATCGGATTTTCGGCCGTGACCAACCAGTATTCCTACACGAAGCGCATTGCCGAGGCGTTGAGACAACACACCCATGCCCCCCTCGCCATCGGCGGGGTTCACGCCACCATGGCACCGAGGGAGACCCTGGAGACGGGTCTCTTCGATTTTCTGTGCGTTGGGGAGGGAGAGCTGGCCATGGTGGACCTGGCGGACGCCCTGGAAAACGGGCGGGACGTCAGCGGGATTCCCAATATCTGGCATTACGACGGGGGAAAGATCCATCCCAACCCCGTCCGTCCCTTCCTCTCCCTGGAGAAGATACCCCCCATCGATTACACCATCTTTGACTTCCAGAGGATGATCGACGCGAAGAACGGCTGGGTGGGAATCATGGCCTCCCGGGGATGTCCCTTCCGGTGCAACTACTGTTTTAATCATAAGATCGTCGATATCTACCGGCGGGACACGGGCGTCAACATCCGGGACCTGCACTACCTGCGCCAGTATCCCATCGAGATGGTCATCGAGGACCTCAAAAGGCTCCTGAAGACTTACAAAAACATCAAGATGTTCATCTTTGACGACGACCTGTTCACCATGAACCGGGACTATGTCTTCGAGTTCTGCCGCCAATACCGTCGGGCTATCGACGTGCCCTTCGTCTGCAACGCCCACGTGCGCGTCTTCGACGAACCGATCGCCCGGAGCCTGAGTGAGGCGGGGTGCGCCATCGTCAAGTTCGGCCTTGAGAGCGGCAGCGACAGGATACGGCGCAAGGTTCTAAACCGCCCCATGCGGAACGAGGACATCGTCCACGCCTTCAAGATGGCGGACAAGTACGGCATCCACACCTCCGCCTTCGTCATGATCGGCCTGCCCCACGAGACGGTGGATGACCTCATGATGACGATAAAGCTGCTGGGCGCCATCAAGCCGGGCCGCTTCCGCTGGTCCATCTTCTTCCCCTTCGTCGGGACCCGGGCCTACGATATCGCCAAAGACGGGGGATTCATCGACTGGGAGAAGATGGAACGCCTGACCAACTTCACCGAGGCGTCGTGCCTCGATTTTGGCGAGTCGCAAAACCTGCTCATTGACAAACTGGCGAAGGTTTACCCCTGGTTCGTCAACGCGGAGACCGATTTCCCCTCCGCCGCCATGTATGAAAAGCTAACCAGCATGGTGCTTGCCATGGATAGAAAGGGCTGGGAAGAAGTCAAGGATGGGATGAGGGAGCTGGATACCGAAATCTCAAACACGCTGCTTGCCGCGAAAACCCCCCACTATTCCATTCGCTTCAACCCTTTCATGGGGGTGCGGGACGATTGGCTCGAGCGGGGCGAGGCGTGAAGCCAACCCCCGAAAGGATCATCGTCCGCCTGCCCAACTGGGTGGGCGACGTTGTCATGGCCACCCCCGCGCTCCTCTCTCTTCGGAAGGGATTCCCGAAAAGCCGTATTACCGTCATGGGGAAGGAAAACGCTCGCCTGCTCCTGGACGGGCTCGGCGTTTGGGACGACTTCCTGCCCTTCAACCGGCACGGCAGGGAGGCGGGGACCCTCAAGTTTCTCAAGGTGGCCAGCGAAATACGAAGAGTCCGTTACGACCTGGGCCTCATCCTACCCAACTCGCCAAGCGCCGCGATTCTTTTCGCCCTCGGCGGCGTGAAAAAGAGGATTGGGTACAACCGCCACGGCCGGGGCGCCCTCCTCACCCGGCCCTTGCCCGTGGAGCGGGAAAAGGGACGGTTTATTCCCGTTCCGATGATACGGTATTACCTGGGGTTGGTGGAGGCCGCGGGTGTTTCTCCCGTGACGGAACATCCCCTGCTCGCGGTTAAGGATGCGGCGCGCGCCTGGACGGACAAGCGGTGGCAAGACCTCGGCCTGGACGACGGCTCCCCCGTGGTGGCGGTCACGCCCGGGGCCTCCTATGGCCCGTCCAAGCAGTGGCTCCCGGAACATTTCGCCCGGGTATCCGACCTGCTGATGGAAAAACTGGGCGCTCGTAGCCTCTATCTCCCGGGGCCCGGCGAGGAGGCCCTCGTGGAGACGATTATCGGCCATTGCAAGCATCGTCCCCTTGTCCTATCCCCCTCCGAGACCCCCTTGGATCGGCTCAAGGCGATCATCGCGAAGGCCGATCTCCTCTTGACCAACGACACGGGACCCCGCCACATCGCCGTGGCGTTGCGGCGTCCCGTGGTGGTCCTCATGGGGCCCACAGATCCCAGATACACGGCCATGGCCCTCGAAGGGACCCGTGTTTTACGCGAGGAGATCGCCTGCAGTCCCTGCATGCTGAAGATCTGTCCCCGCGATCACGCCTGCATGCGCCTGATAAGCCCCGAAGAGACCTTCGAGGCCTGCCGGGAAATGCTCGCTCAACTTTAGCCCCGGCGTTCGGACTATAAAATTGACAAGATAAACAAAATTAAAACAAAAATTCCGCAAACAAATTCCACAAAACAGGCTTGACCGGAAGTGGGTAATTAGGCTGGTTTAGCGACGGATTGACATGGATTTTCAGATTTTTTTCTGCTCACGCCAAGGCGCGGAGAACGCAAAGAAAACATTAAAGTTGAGCTTCATTTTTCTCAGTCCTCCATCCTATATTTTTCCGCCAACATTTCATCTAAAACAAGTGGGGTCCCTAACTGATTGATTTTTGATTATAGGATTTTTTTCACTCTCATGGATGTTCTTGCTAGAGCGATTTGGCATTTTAATCTTCAAATTTCTTTGGGCAGCAATTTATAAGCCTTGAAGGATTTTTCCATTCTGTAGATTTTCAAGTGTTTGAATTCGGCTTTATGTTTTAGCGCCTTGGCAACTATTTCTGAGATTTTTGTGGCTCTGATACCTAAATATAGCTCCTTGATGGAAGATGGTGGAATCTCTACGTAATAATTTCCATCAGGATCTTGCTCATCCAGACTGGCCAAAAGTCGGACCTCTTGCTCATAGTACCAATTTCGCTCTTTCCGTCCTAAAACCTCACGGAATTTCCGCTCATATTCTTCTCGCGCTCGCTTACTAATTATAGGAATTGATGCCGTATAGGGAAGTAAAACCATCTCTTTTTTATATTCCACATTCACCAGGTTTTTGCTGTCGTCGACAAATTCATTTTCGTCCAATCCAACAACGATACCCTTATGCGTATCAGCGTAATGTGACCACATTTGAATGATGTCTGGATGTTTTGACAAGCAGGTGATTCCAAATTTTTTGTTAAAAAATTCCTCTACGACTCTAAGGGCATTTTCCTGCCCCTCAATCAAAAATTTTGAAACAACGGTCGCCATAGCTGTTGCTGAGTTTTTTTTATGAGGAATTCCCTGTTTTGTGAGTTCGTTAGCCCACTTTTTCATATACCGTGGCTCTTTCTCAAGCTCCGATTTTATCCTTTCAAACGCATTGGTATCATCCATTCCAAAAGCCAAATCGAAAGGATCGTTGAAATCGTTAACTTTCGAAGCTTTCAGCCTCAAGTTGACTAAAATGTCGAAGCCGTTTGTGTCGCAGTATTTGTAGAGCATGGTTAGTATTCCACGAATAATTTAAGATTTCTAAACAGAAAATCCTCCATTTTCCCCGTCTTGAGTATATTCGTTTTTATCGTTATTGTATTTCGCCCTTTTTTTAAATAGTCGCTTTTGATTTTAAATGTATCCACGTGCCAAGGATCGCCCACTGAAAAACTGCCAATCTCAAAATCATTGAAAAAAACTTTCCCACCTATCGTGTCCATATCATATACTTCAATGCTGAGGGTAACTTTTCGAGGCCTTTGCTTAAAAACAACTTCGTAGGTGTACTGATTTAAACCCGCATCTTTCTGAACGGGATAATCGGGTTTGTCATTATTTCCTACGTGAAGGGGTTCATTTTGTATCATGATTACTTCTGTAAAACTATTTTTGTTGCTTTTATTGGATATGGATATGCGATGCAATTTTTCAACAGACCTGTTATATAATGAGTGAGCAAGATCAGTTGTTAAAGTTATGATAAACCCTAAAATCATGAAAACAATAACTGCTAACAGAACTCGTTTTATCCCACCTTTTCTCCAAGTTTCAATTACGTATTCAACTCCTAACATTGTCATTCCTCCCGCCCCATAAAAGTCTTAGAATAAAACCTACTGATGCGAAGAGGTAAAGGCCGAGTATGTAATAGTCTAAATAGATTAAAAATAGATGTGTATTTCCAAGGATTATGCTCCTGATACCCCAAACGCCGATAATAAAACTGACAATATTAATGAAGAATTTATCTGTAGAAGATTTGAAACCAATATATTGTGCTGCAAATAATGCAAACAACCCCATAAGTATGGTAAGCAATTTTAAGAATTTAGGCCGCTCACCTATAAGGATAAAGCTATCTTCATAATTACAAAATCCTTTTACAATTTTATAACTTTTTTTATAACTCATATATGGTGGTATCGTTAAGTTATTACTAATCTTTTTTAATTCTAAGTCATTGGGTTTTCTTAAAAACAAGTTATTGATTAAATTTTTTATATGTATGACTTCAATTCCCTTGTTGGTTAAGTTCAAAAATTTCTTTTTTTTTCCAACTTCTTCATATGCATAACATTTCACAATACCTGCAATGATATAAGAATCGAAAGGATAATATTCAGGGTTCCCAATGGCTCGAAAATTTACAGAAACTGAAGGAGGTAAATTTTTTGAAAACTTTAGTTTTAATCTAGCAAAACCTAGTCTCATTTCTTTTAAAGCTACGACTGGGAATAGACTTTCTCCCATATCATAAAATATTAATTTCGAATAATGAAGGGTTTTCCCAAGTGGCTTACCAAGTCCTTCGCTCAAAGTTAAGCGGCCTTTAATAATTTTATTATCCGTATCAAAATTTGTAATTGTTAATTTATAAATAATATATTTTTGTATTCTATCATCCATATCTAATATTTCTAATCTCCCTTTATATTTCTTATGATGTCTAAAGTCATAACTTAAGTTATAGTAAAATAATCCAGTCATTATAAATACAATTAACATTACAATAATTTTTCTTGTTTTCTGCTTATAGTAAAATATGCGGATTTTTCGTATAATATATTTAATTGAGGAAAAATATTCCCAAAATTGAAATGTCATTTGGTTTTTCCCTCCACGTTGGAGATCTCTTTTGCTTTTAGGTCATACAGCTCATAAATCAGGGTATCAATCTGTTTTTCGTGACGCGGGACTTCAGGGCTATCAGGGTCGGCAAGGATTTTTTCTACCAAGGAAATAATGGAATATTTTTTATTATCTGGGGTTTCCGCAACTGGAATCTGTTCTACATACATGGGTTTAAATTCTAAAAATCCTCCTGATCTGACTGCGGCTTGCAGGGCAATGACCCATTTACAAATGATGGAATTTAAGAGACCAAGAAGATAAAGATCGTTCCCAGGAATGATATTAGCCGGCGCGCTTATATAGGCTCTTGAATAATCCATCGTAAATTGGGGGGAAGTCGCAAGATTGCCCCAAGTAATCTTCGGCTTTTCAAACTCCCTGTAATAGGCGCAAGATCTTAGTTCCCACCAGAATTTTCCTTGATCGTCGCGTTTCTTTAGCTTCTTTCTCCATTGCGAGAGATGATTGTAGATTGCTGGATAAGTCAGGCTGAAGATTTTTTCCGCCTTGATTTCCGTGTTGGCTTGAGTCCAAGGCCAATCTTTATTCGCGCTGCTTGGAATATTAATCACGTAAAGCCCTGCCCACTGCGCTTTCCAGCGTTTGATGTCTTTCCCGCGAAGCCATGGTTTTATCAGTTCTTCGCTTTTGGGGTCCCTTTCTATCAATCTGTTCCTGGTGGATTGATCTATGATGAACGCCTCGTTCAGACCCGTTTTAATTCCATAATAAAATCGCCCTTTCACGTATTCTTTTAGCGGTATTCCTTTCCCTTTAAGTTTTTTCATAAGGGCAAGGACTTCAGGCCTTTCAAGATTCCAACCTTCGTGCTTGAGGTCCGACACCTTGATTCGAAAGGCAATCCGCGAAAGTGTGTTTTCAATTTGATTTATCTGTTCTTTGTTTGTGAAAGTCGCGGCAAGGGTGTTTTCGTTTTCTCCCGGCCTTCTTTTTTCCACCAGAATGATGGACGGATAGGTGGTTGCTTCGAAAATGGGAAGATCTCCAAAGTCTATAATCACTTTCGGGGTAACATCCATGGAGAGAAGGTCCCGTGTTTTCTCGCCGTATTTCGCCCGCATGAACTTGTTCGGGGCAATAAAGCAAAGGTGCCCGCCGTCGTGAAGGATCTCAATTCCTCTCTTGTAGAAATAGGTGTATAGATCGGCCGTTCCGCAGAAAAAACTGCCAAACCTTTCCTTGAGCATCGTTTTTTGCGCCTTGATGGCTTCCTGCCGAACATAAGGCGGATTGGCAATGACCACATCAAAGCCGTCTTTTCTATGAAACACCTCGGAAAAATTTATAAGGAAATCGAAATCAACCTTAAAGCCGGCTTTTGAAATTTGTGTGAAAAGATGGTGAATTTCGTTATCTATCAATGATTTTAGTTTTTTCTTCTCGTCCGGGCGTGTCTCACTAAAATATTTTTCTTTTAATTCTTCTATCTTATCGAGTCCGCTTGGTCTTAAACCACATCCCGACAACGAATCCCCGCGCGCGATTTTATAATCCAAGTTCGGCAGGGTTTTGATGTTTTTGATATCTTCCTCATCCACCACCAACGAGAGCCATAACCGCAATTTCGCGATTTCCACCGCGCCCGGGTCGATATCCACGCCATAGAGGGAATGCTCGATGCATCGGCGCTTGAAGGCATAGGGGGACCGGTCATGGGCCTGGATGAAGTTGGACAGGACATTCCTAATCTTGACGATTTCGTGCATCATCCCCACGGGAAAGGCCCCGGAGCCGACCGCCGGGTCGCAAACGGTGATCTCCTCCAGTTTCCGATCAATCAGCGTGGCGTTGTTTCGAATGCTTTCGGGCAATTGATAGGAATAGGTGCTGGTCTCCCTCCCTTCGCTAATCACCCGATCTTCATTTTCGCCGACCTGCTCCCCGAGGTGAACAAAGAATTCGATGTCTTTTTTCGGAACCCTGACGCCTCCGAGGCTTGCCTGCAACTTTGGTTTTCCCCGGTCTTTCTTGCTAAACATTTCTACCTGTTTTTCCCCGAGTGTCACGTATCCTTTTAGGGACTCGTTCAGGGCGGCGTCGAGATAGTGAATTAAACTCTGCTGGCACATGTAATGCACAATTTCACGCGGGGTGTAATAGACGCCATACTGCTTGTTGAATTTTGTTTCCTCGCCTTTCTTGCCGTTTTTCAAAGCCCTTTTATATGCCTCGAAATTGTCCGGGCGGATGGCATTGAATTTTTCATAGGCCTTGCCCAAAAGTTCCGGGTCGATGGCCACCTCTTTTTCCAACGGTTCGTCTTCACTGACCGTGAAATTGTAGCGATCAAAAATATCGAGGATGCCATTCCCTTCATCTCCTTCCTTTGTCGGATTATTGTTTGAAAAGAGGTGGTCGGGAAGCAGAATGTCCGTGTGCACCCAATCATAATCGCCGATGGGATCAAAAAGCCCCCCGTTGAGAAAGGGGATTTTACAGTTAAAGCGGCTGTAGAAGTGACCGTCACGGGGACGGCGCAGCGCTTCGTAAAAGAGGGGCTCGAGGATATCATTGAAGAAATTGTCATAATCCCCATGTTTCTTTTCAAAAAGCTCCCGCAGAAACCTCTTGGAGCCGGTTCCCCACGGGGCATCCCGCCCCACGCCGAACCAGCCTTTTTTCTGCAGAAAGTAGAGAAAAACGATCTGCCCCAGCAGTTTCTTGGCAAAGTTGACCGTGTCCACGCCCTTTGCATGAAAATCATCGCGAATCTTCTCGTCGCTTTTTACCACCCGGTCCAAGGCCTCCTTCACGCGGATGAAAAGATCCCGGTATTTTTCGAAGAATTCCTTGGTGACTGTTTCAATATTGAAGGCCTCTTCCAGTTCCGCGAGAGTGGGAGCCTGTTCGTCATTGACCAGGATTTTCACCAAGCGGCTTTGGGCGGTATGGCTGGATTCGTTCGCGCCCACGAGGAAAGACCAGCGCCGGGCGGGAGAGAATTTTTCCCGCGCTGTGTATTTTCCGGCCTTGGTCTGAACAAACTCATAATCCATTTTAACGAGGGAAAACCGCCAGTCCTGCCTGTTGGGAGGGACAAAGGCAAACAGGCCGGCGTGTTTCCTTCCCCTGTCCGCGAGATACCTTCCGGCAAAGTTTCTTTGGGTGACACGCGCCCGGTCGATGGAGACATTTTTTTGAAGATACGCGATGATGATATCAATCTTTTTACCATCCGGATCGGTATAGGTGCCAAGGCGTTCATAGGTTTTTATGACCTTGCGAAACATCTCTTTGACATCGCCGCGCGCGTGAAAGGCCTTGCGCTCGTCAATGTGATTCAAAAATTCCCTTATAAAATGGAGAAAACGGCCTTTTTCAAAGGGTTGCTCGAAGGTGCTTTCTATCAGAATGCGAGCCTGGACTTTATTCATGATTCATTCCAGCGTTTTTTTCGCGGTTGATACGGGTAAGAGCGTTATTTTTAATTTTATCCGCCAAAAAGTTTAATATGTTCTTTTTTTCTCCTATCTCCCATGAATCAACTCTCTATGAAGTATTCGGACAAAATCACTTCCCGTTTCCCGGTTGCCCTGGGATTTCGTTCGGCATAGTGCCGTTCGAGGAAACGGGGGGAAATATGGGTTTGAAGCGTCGCCAGAACCTTGAGCGGATTTAACACTTCGTGATTCAAGGCGTTTAACGCGGAGAGCGTTTCCTTGACGCTCTGCTTCGGAATACCGCCCTCGTCTATTTGAAGGATGACCTTTCCGAGATAATCCTCCTGGTCCTCGGTCAGGGGCTGGGTGTTTCGAAGGGTCGCTTTCAGGATTTTCAGGACCTGGGAGGCGCTGTCCCGTCCGCTTCGCTTTTTTGGCTCAATCACGTCTTCCGTGGTAGCCTCAATAAATGCCAGCTTGTTTTTATCCAGCAGGGGGTAAAAATCATGAACCGGGAGTTTCTTCTTTTCGGTATCCACCCCGCATTCAAGGATTTCCGCCGTCGTCATAAAATCCATCTCCCGGGCATCAGAATCCGGAGATGAAATAAAAAACTTCTGAATTTTTCCCCGCCTGAAATAGGTAACACAGGCATCCTGCCTGTGGTCGGCTTCAGGCTGGGAGGCCTGAGTCACGCTTGACCGCGCCGTGCGGGCTTTCTTGGGAAGGCGCTTTATCTTTTCGAAAAGGTCCGGAGACTTTTCACGGATTTCACTTATCACGTGAAGATATTTCAGCTCGCTTTCTTCCTCGCCGTCTTCCCCGGTCAGGGTTTTCTTTGAGATCAAGCGGTTGAAAAGTTCGTGCGATCCGATAGGTTCCCCCTCCGTCAGCAGGGCCGCGTCTCCTCCGAGCAACGTTAAAAAGGCATTGATTTTGGCTTCCGCCGCTTCCTTGAGTTTAATCTGGTCGTTGGATTGACGGGTCGGGAAGAAATTGAAGGTGTGGATGGTGTCAAAAGGGGTATCCACCCGGTTGATTCGCCCAACCCGCTGCATCATTCGGGTTGGGTTCCATGGGATGTCATAGTTGACAACCACATTTGCCCTGTGCAGGTTCACGCCTTCCGAGAGGACTTCCGTTGAAACAAGGATACGGTAATCATCCTTTGGGTGGCGCACCTTGGCGTCAAAGTTGTCAATGACCTTGTCCCGGGTAGATTTTCCCGAGCTCCCCGTGAAGCAAAGGGTTTCTTCGGGAAAATGGCGATTGATGTTCGTGTTGAGATATTCCGCCGTCTCTTTCGATTCCGTGAAGATAATGAGCTTGTTTTTCTTCAAAATAGGGTTTGTCTTGAGTTCGTCCAGAAACTTCAACACCTTGGGGTCGCGATGAACCATCTCCCAAAGGGATCTGATGGATTTCAAGATCTTGTAGTCGCTTTCCAAATCAGCGATGAAATCTTCCCGGAATTCATCACTGCTGTATCGTTCCGCCTTTTCCTCGTCAATCAGTCTTTGGATGGCTTCGTCGTTATCTCCTTCAAGGAGTTCAAAAATTTTGTAGATATGTTTTTTGCTGATGTATACGTTTCCTTTTTTGAATTCATTGATAAAAATTTCATAAGAATGAATGAACCTCTCCAGGGAATTGCGAAAGGCGTAAAAGCTGCTTTCCAGTCGCTTGATGAGAAGAATCTTCATGAACCTTCCCATGTTCCGCTGGGACTGACGCGTGAGCTGGTCAATGGCGCCCTTGTAATATAGAAGGGGTTTGTAACGGGCATAGGTAAATTTTGTGGAAAAGAGCTCAATCGTTTTATCAAAAATCCTGTTTTCCTCTGTGTTGAGCTGGTAATAGAGTGGCTCAGGCGCGGCGACTTCAGGAAATTTCAGGTTTTGCGTTTTGAAATCCCGCTCAAAATACTTCACGATCTCGGAACGGGTTCGCCGAACCATCAGGTACTTGAGGACTTTCTCGCGAATTTCCCGGGCGTTTTCCTTGACGGTCTTGATGTATTCATCATAATCGCGCTGCCTGTCCAGTTTCGTCAGCCTTTTTTCCAGACGGGTGAAAAACCCTTCCAAATCCGGGAGATTGGGCAGGGTGCTTTTTCTCGATTTCTGGAAGAGTTTAATCTGGCTGAGGATATCCCGTGGCGTATTGTTATAAGGTGTGGCCGTAACAAGAATCACGCGCTTTCCCCGGCATATCTCCGCCAGTTTCTCGTAGGTAATATTCGTCTCCGTCCGGAAACGGTGGGCCTCGTCAATGATGATGTTTTTATACTTTTCGGGATCGGCTCCCAGGATATCATCAAGTTTTCCGATGGATTTGAAGTCGGCCGGCACCCGGAAATCGGAAAAGACATTCCGCCAGGAGCCGGGATTCCTTTCATCGAGCAACGCCGGGGGCGCGATAACGAGGGTTCGGCCATCAAGCTGGCCTGCCAGCATCGCGGATATGTAGGTTTTCCCCAGGCCCACAACGTCGGAAATGAAAACACCGCCATACTCCTCGAGAATTTTCTTTGCGTTCAACACGGCCTGTTCCTGGTATTCCAATTTCTTGAAATTCGAGGGGAGATATTTCGCGAAAACCTCATCGGAACGGCTGAGTTCATCCTTGAAATATTCGTAGAGAAACTTCAGGTAAAGTTCGTAGGGCGTGATGTTCCGGTTCAGCCATGTTTTGCTTTCAACCGTCTGGATGTATTTCTCACTTACATCCACGCTATTGGCCCAGAGCTCATCAAACTTTTGGCGGGCAAATTCATAGTCCGCGCGATTTTTGAGCTCAACGTTGAATTCAAGATTGTCATTCAATCCCGACTGGGTGAAATTGCTGGAACCGGTGATGACCCGGCCGATGTCCCGATCCCCCTCGGCAAAAGTCATGATGTAGAGCTTGGCATGGATGTTTCGGGCGGGGTAGGCGCGAATCTCAAGTTTTTTATCACGGATCCACCGGATGAATGTGGTAACGCCTTCTTCCACATCCCTGCTGTCTGCCGAATTCTCCATCTCTTTTTCGACAAGGCCTTCATACATTTCTTTTGTTTCGGCGTGGGAGAATTGGAGGGATTGAAAGGCAGGTTCCCGGGCCTCCGTCAGGAGATCGAGGACCGTCGGATTGGCGCTGATGCCGATTAGAATTCGGATTTTTTCTGTTGCTACCAGAGATTTATAAATGGCGTGAAAACCGCTCGTATAGAAATACCCAACGAGACAGTCAAAAAACTTGGTGTCCTTGATAAGAACCTGGAATCTTTCCTTGAGATTCCGTTCTTTTTCATTCGTGATGAAAGTCAGGTCCGTATGTGTCACACGCGCCTCAAAAGTTGGAGAAGTTTGGCTTATTTGTTTGTTTATCCATACCACAAAATTTCCCAAATGTCAATAGCGACTGGCGGGAAAAGAAGCTGTATTTTCCCTGTCTTCGGAGTGATTTCAATGTATTGTAGCTCATTTGTTCTTCTTTCTTGCATTTATTGATTTTTCAAAATACTGTCCAATTTTAACCTGGGGGTTTTACTTCAGCCTTCGGGCTTATACCTTCAGGCCTATTGCTTTCATCTCCCACCTTTTCTTTCCCCCTGTTTTCCTGGTATGGAAAGACATGGGCAAAACGCGAAGAAGGGACTCCCGTCCCTTTGAATTACTCTACCGGAAGTATGACGCTTGGTACAACGCGGAGCCGGGAAGGTCACTTTTCGCCATTGAGAGCCGAGCCCTCCGGCGGGTCATGGAGGAGTTATCGAACAGGATTGCCCTGGAAATCGGGGTGGGGTCCGGGCGGTTCGCCGCGGCGCTCGGGGTTCGGTTCGGCCTGGATACCGCCATCCGTCCCCTCGAGCTGGCGCGCAGGAGGGGAATCGTCTGCGCGGCGGGGGAGG
>Ga0256833_1000922_pt1 | contig 22202 bp, 28 predicted proteins | sample 356284metaG_FD_190535 | JGI IMG/M metagenome (GOLD analysis project Ga0256833, IMG submission 190535) | Hydrothermal vent microbial communities from Mid Atlantic Ridge, Atlantic Ocean - 356-284 | ecosystem: Environmental > Aquatic > Marine > Hydrothermal vents | place: Atlantic Ocean: Mid... | reverse complement strand
GTGAGGCTGTAGACCCGTGCCCCCTTCCTACCCCTCCCTCGGGACTCCTCAATTACCTTAATCAGCCCCTCCTCGCGCATGACCTTGAGTAGCGGGTAAATCGAGCCTGGGCTCGGTGAGTTAACGCCAAACAACTCACCTATGCTCTTCATTAATCCGTACCCATGCATTGGCTGTTTCTCTAAGTAATGGAGCACTAGTAGCCTTAGTCGCTCGACTTCAATAGGCGATTTCCTCTCCGGCACCAACCTATCGACCGACATAAGTCTTTCACTACCTAGCTTAAGTGCGTTGCTACTAATGCTAGGTGTTGAGAAAAATTGCCTTGTTGATGAAAAATATTTTTTAGTTATCCCCTACTCTACACTTCATGGTGTCCCTTGAGTGGAGGGTTTTGTGAGCCTAGCGCTCTCCTGCCTGATCCCCCTGTACATCGTCGCGATAGTCCTGTACGCCGTTAGGGTGCTGAGGGGCCCTACGGTGCCGGATAGGGTTCTGGCTGTTGATGCTTTAGGCTTTGATCTCGCGGCGTTCCTCACGATCCTCTCCGTGTTGTTTAGGGCGCCTATAATGGTGACGACGGCGCTGGTGCTGGCGCTCTGGATTTACGCCCTCGACATCTACGTAGCCAAGTACTTAGAATCCAAGGAGATGGGTGATTGAGGGTGCTGTGGGAGACCATATGCTCGGTGGCTGGCCTCGTACTCGTGGCGATAGGTGCTTTCTGCGACATAGCGGCGGCCATAGGGATTAATAGGTTCCCGAACTTCTTCGTTAGGCTTCACGCCGCCACCGTCGGAGCCATAGGTGGCGCTGTGGTGCCGGCCTTCGGGGCAGGCTTAATAGCCTTGGGGTCGCCTGAGTTAGGGAGCTACAGGTTCTTCGTGGCTGGAGTCTCCTTCACTACGGGCTTAATGATAATGATCTTAGGGCAGGCAGGCGCCCACGCATTAGCTAGGGCCACGATTAAGGCTAAGGCGGCGCCGCTCGAGCCGTGCGTGCATAACGCGCTGAAGAGAAGGGAGGAGGTGAGGAGTGAGTGATAGGCCTTATCGCCGCGCTCCTAATGGCTGTGGCTGCGGTGACGTCAATAGTGTTTACGTACCTAGCGGTGGTCGAGAAGAACTTGGTTCAGGCGGTAGTGTTCTCGGCAGTTCAGAGCACTATGTATGCGTTAATTTACTTCCTCTTAATGGCTCCCGACATTGTGCTGGTCTACCTGCCCGTGGGTGTCGGTATATACCCAGCCATTATCTTACTCCTAATTAAGAAAACCGATAAGGTGGATGAGTAGCCATGAGGGTCACGGACTTAGTCGTCGCGGCCTCAATTGTTGCGCTCGCCCTCCTACTAAGCTACGCAATGCTTCTAGGCGGGATAGGGCCCGTGCCTGTGAGGTCCGAGTTAAGAACTCTGGCCCTGAATTATATCCTGCTGACATATAATCCGGTGAAGATCATCTACAGCGCCCTAGCTCCCGAAGGAGTCACGGCTATAGTGTGGGACTACAGAGGGCTTGACACGTACTTCGAGACCGCCGTGATGTTCCTAGCGATAATCTCGGTCGTCGCACTAACGCACGGATGTAAGGTTAGGATAGGGCTAGGTAGGGGAGGAATGTCGTTAATTGTTAAGACAACCACACGCATATTAATGCCGCTCATAGTGCTGGCCGGCGTATCGATAACCATGCACGGATGGTTAACCCCTGGCGGGGGCTTCCAAGGCGGCGCAACGATAGCTGTGGCCACGGTCCTAGCCCTCGTCACCTACTCCCTTGACACCCTAGCGAAGCATGGAATACGTAAGAAAGTGCTCCTAGCAATGAGGAGTGCTGGCCTAATAGGCATAGCGCTCACCGCCGTCGCCTTACTACTTGTCGGGCTAGCTATTGGCGTTAATGCGTATATCTTCCAGAACCAGGAGCGCGTGGGCTCACCGCTAGCCTTCCCAGCCTACTTCGGCGGAACGCCGACCGGGGGATCCCTACTCTTCTACAACCTATTTGAGGCTTTCGCGGTGAGCGCCGGCCTATCCCTAGTAATAATAATGGCATCCCTCCGCGAGAGTGAGGTTAGGAGTGCCTTGAGGGGTGAGGGCGTTGAGTGAGTTAATACCCTACCTACTCACGGTGGTCTTCGTTTCCTTCGTGATTAACCTAGTGATAGCTCTGTACGGTATCTTCGCCAGGCCCACGCTCGTGAAGAAGATCATAGCACTGACGATATTCTCCGACAGCCTAAATAGCTTAGCCATATTCGTGGGTTACAGGATGGTTCCGAAGGGGGTTCCTGCACCGCCCGTCGTCGTGAACTACACTAGTCCTCAAGGGCCTGCCCAGCTAGCTAAGGTCGCGGTAGATCCGCTACCCCAGGCTCTAGTACTCACAGCCATAGTGATAGGTCTTGCGGTCACGCTCTTCATGGTTAAGGTGACGATGCAGGTTTACAGGGTCTACGGAACGACCAGCGTCCGCAAGCTTGAGCGTATCGAGCAGAGCAACAGGGAGGAGGTGGAAGAGGAGGTGATTGAGTGATGAAGGCGTTAACATACATAGGGGCTTTCCTGTTCTTCCTAGCCTTTTACCTGCTGTTCTCCGGCTCTCTCAGCCTTTACGACGTAACTGTTGGTTGCGTGTCGTCCGCTGTACTCACGGCGCTTTACGCCAGGATAATGTATGGCAGGGACCTTAAGCTCTCCGACGTCGCTAAGGTTGGTCACCTTATCAAGTACTTCTTCTGGTACATGTTCGTGGCGGAGCCTAAGGCACACGCGGATGTGATTAGGAGAGCTTTAAGCCCGTCAATGCCCATAAACCCAGGCATAGTCGAGGTTCCCTTCGACGTTAAGAGCGACTTCTCAATAACCCTCATAGCTGGGTCAATAACCAACACCCCCGGCACCGTGACTGTCGAGGTCGATAAGGAGAGGAAGGTGCTTTACGTGCACTGGATCGACGTTAAGGTTACGGAGCCTAAGGCCGTGCGTGAGCACGTCTCACGCGACTTCGAGAAGCACGCGTCACGGATTTGGGGGTGATGAAGTGTGGACGTGAATGTGTTCGTGGGTATCCTCCCGCTCTACCTGATCGCCGCCGCATTTACCTTGCCTGCCTTCACACTCTTCATCAAGGACAGGCGGTTCTTCGAGGGATACGGTATTGCGGCCGCGGGTATAGCCTTAGCAATTTCCGTTAAAGTGTTTATGGACGTGTCTGAGGAAGGTATACAGAAGTACTACTTCGGCGGGTTCCCGCCGCCCCTAGGCATAGCTTACGAGGTCGACAAGATGGGGGCGTTGCTGGCGTTGGTGGCGTCCCTCATAGTCTTCATCACCATGGTCTACAGTGCGTGGTTCATGAGGGTTAATGGTGTTGAGTGGTACTACGCGCTACTCCTAGGCATAGAGGCGGGCTCCATAGGCGTGCTCTACACAGGTGACTTCTTCAATATCTTCGTCATGCTTGAGGTTCTATCCATAAGCGCTTACGGGCTCGTCTCATTCTACAGGTGGAGAGGCAAGTCCCTCAGCGCCTCAATAGAGTACGCCATAGTGGGTTCCGTAGCGACAGGGCTTTACTTCCTTGCGGTGGTCTTCCTCTACGGGGCCTTCGGCACGCTGAACCTAGCGGATCTAACGGCAAAGGCAATGGTTGGCGGAGGGTACCTCAGCCCGTGGAGTGGGGGTCTCTTCGGTAATGCGGTCGTCGCCTCTGCGGTGGCGTTAGCATTAACGATGTGGACCATAACCTTCAAGTCAGCGATCTTCCCGAACTACTTCTGGTTACCTGACGTCGTGCCTGAGGCACCCACGCCCGTCTCGGCAATATTTGTTGCGGTTGCTGAGGTTCTGGGCGTGTACCTCTTCATTAGGTTCATGTATACGGTCTTCTCACCGCAGAGCTTACTAAGCGGGGAACTTAGAACTTACTTCCTAGTGTTCCTCCACATACTCGGCATAGTTTCCGCGTTCATAGGTGCGTTAGTGCTTAACATTCAGAGCGACGCTAAGAAATTCATAGCGTACAGCACAGTCAATCAGATGGGCTTCGTCTTCATGGGGTTAACCCTAGGCACTAAGGAGGGGGTTGTGGCGGGCCTTTACCACCTGCTCTCGAACTCCTTCGGTGAGGCACTGCTCTTCTACTGCGTCGGCGTAGCGATATGGCTTAAGGGCAGGTCGCTGACCGATGCCGGCGTACTGAGGCGCAACCCCGTGATCGCGGCAGGCTTGGTGGTTGGTCTCCTGAACCTCTTCGGCCTGCCTCCCTTCATGGGGTTCTTCAGTAAGTACATGCTGTTCAAGGCATGCCTTGACAGGGGCTACGTAGTTAGCGCCGTGCTAATCCTCGTCATAACGGGCATATCGTTGATAGGATACGCAAGATTCCTGCGCGGCCTGCTCTCCGGGCCTTCCGAGGCCCTGCGGAGCAGGAACCTCGTGGTGCCGCTGATTATCGTGGCGTTCATTACCGCGGTAATAGTGTTGCTGGGTGTGGGCTTCGAGCACGTTATACATTACCTCAACGGCGTTGTTAGGATGGCGTTCAACTCAAGAACGTATGTAATGAATGGGGTATATCCTCCTTGACGGTGTTAAAGGAAAAATATTCAATCAAGGATTTTAACATTCTTTACGAGCAACCAACAAAATTTTTAACAGAGTACCAATAAAGACAAGGTGAGTAGAAGATTGAAGTTCGCATTTCTTTGTAAGGAGAAGGGCTCCGAAGGCCGCGGTAAAGTGGCGATAGTGGGTGCTGGTCCTGCGGGCCTTGCGGCCGCCGGGTTCCTCGTGTGTAAGGGTTATGATGTGGAGGTGTTCGACAAGCTACCCCTGCCTGGAGGTTTAATGACCTTCGCGATACCGTCCTACAGGATAAGGCTCGAAGCCGTGCTGGAGGGCGTTGAGGACCTGAAGAAGAACTTCGGTGTTCAGTTCCACCTATCCACTAAGGTCATATGCGGTAAAAGGCATGACGAGGGCGACGACTTCGCGAAGAATGAGGTACGGCTAAGCGACCTAGTCAGTGACTTCGACGCCGTACTGATAGCGACTGGTACGTGGCAGTCCAGGAAAATGAGGATCCCGGGTGAGGACGCTGAAGGCGTTGAGACCGCGCTAGAATACCTCTTCAAGGTTAGGGCTCATGAGTATGGCTTAATGCCTGAGCCACCCGTACCAAGGAGAGTCATCGTCGTTGGCGGCGGCCTATCAGCCGTGGATGCCGCGGAAGTATCGCTGGAGAGGGGCTCCGAGGTTGTCTACTTAATGTACAGGAGAAGCATTCAGCAAGCCCCCGCGGGGGTGTATGAGATAAGGAGGTTAATCAGGAAGGGAGTGAAGTGGATGGAGCTCGCTAACCCGACGAGGATAATCACGGAGGGCGGGAGGGTCAAGGCTGTTGAGGCCATAAGGATGAGGTTAGGTGAGCCTGACGCTAGTGGTAGGCCGAGACCTGAGCCGATACCTGGAAGTGAGTTCGTTGTTGAGGCGGACGCCGTGATCGAGGCCATAGGAGAGTACTCAACCCCACCCATAGGTGAGGGATGCAGTGAACTAGGAATTGAGGTCGACAGGAGGGGAAGAATAGTAGTTGATGAGAACTTCAGGACAAGCCACCCGAAGGTCTTCGCCGCGGGCGACGTGGTCACAGGTCCCAGCAAGATAGGGGACGCCTCACTACTCGGCCTTAGGGCCGCTAAAGCAATACACCTAACCCTGAGCGAAGGCTTAACTCGTTTGTGAAGGAGGTGAGCAGGAATGTCCGTGCAGTCAGAAGGTAGGGCCTCAAGGAGGGCGGGTCTACAGGAGTTAAGGCTAATAGATTACGAGAGGTGTATGGGGTGTGGCACCTGCGAGGCGGTCTGTGGCTTCATTCACGATGACAGGCCGTACATAAAGCTGTACGAGCTATACCCCGGCTTAGTGAGGCCAATATCCTGCTTCCACTGCAGTAAAGCACCCTGCATAGAGGCATGCCCGACAGGAGCTATGAGTAGGGACCCAGAGACCGGTGCCGTTTACGTCGAAGCAACGCGGTGCATTGGCTGTATGGCATGCCTCTACGCCTGCCCCTTCGGCATACCGGAGTTCTCCAGGGTCTCCAACACCGCAACCAAGTGCGACCTATGCCGCAAGCTAATGCATGAGGGCTTAAGACCGGCATGCGCGGCGATGTGCCCCGCGGAGGCAATAGTGGTTGCGCCGCCTGAAGAGGTGGGTAAGGAGGTTAGGGTAAGGGTTCTCAAGAAGATAGTTTTGCCTAAGCTCGAAGCGCTTGAGGAGGGCCGTAAGTAGTATCCTTAAGTAACGAGGAGAACCGTCATGAATGCCTCACTGACGTACGACATGCTTAGGTATGTAGTACTAGCGACCTCAGCAGCCACCGTCCTGACGGGATCATATATAGGGTGGAAACACAGAACGGTGGGGGCGTCCCTGCGTTCCGCAGGGTATTTACTGCTGGCGTCGCTACCCCTCTTATCCACGTATCTTTTTGGGGTCCCCTCCCCTATTCGGCTTGTTTCGTACCTCATGATCTTCATAGCTTCAGCCATATCACTGATAGTCTCGCTATATACGGCCTCATACGTCAAGAAGTACGACACTAATTCCCTCCAGCTCTTGATCGATGCGTTCGCTCTCTCCATAATAGGTGTGTTTGTGGCTAATTACTTACTTGAGTTCGTGCTATTCTGGTTGCTCGCGGAGGCCATAGGTTTCTTCGTGATAGTGTACGACGCCTTAATAGGTAGGGAGACAAGGGCTTGGAGGGCCGGCCTAAGGTACTTAGCGATATCGATGATCCCCGCCGACGTGGGCTTAATGACTCTGCTGGCCTTAGCTGGCCTAGGTAGGGCTGTCACCATACCGATGTTCAGCCTTGGCCTTGACCTAAGCAATCAAGTAATAGTGACGTTAGTTGCGTTAGGCTTCATGGCTAAGGCAGCGATAGCCCCCCTCCACTTCTGGTTAGCTGACGCGCACTCCATAGCGCCGGCACCGGGTTCCGCCTTACTTAGCGGCGTCATGGTTAAGATGGGTGTTTACGCGTTGCTGGCGCTCCCGTACATGGCTAACGTGCTGTCCAGCACCTACTGGGTTGTGCTTGTTGCCTTCGGTACGATCACAACGATTTACGGTGGCCTTCAGGCGCTGGTGCAGAGCGACATAAAGAGGATACTGGCGTACAGCACCGTATCCCACACTAGCGAGATGGCAATACTCATAGGTCTCTTCCTGCTCTCAGGGAATGACGTTTTCTTTGCCGCCGTCATAGCGTACATGGTCGCTCACGCCCTCTACAAGGCCGGCCTCTTCATGGACTCCGGCTTTATAGAGTTCCACCTCCACACGAGGGACATTAATAAGTTAGGGTTCGTGTCCAGGATAGCGCCGAATGAAACCCTAGCGGCGTTACTGGCGGTAATGTCGTTGATAGGTATCCCGCCAACCATGGGCTTCCTCGCGAAGTTAATCACGCTCCTCGCCCTAGCAGACAACATAATGCTCGGCGTAATCTATATTGGCACGCTAGCGGTGATCCTCGCCGGCATGGTTCTGGCATTGGGCTACGGTGTTAGGTACTTGCTTGTCCATCTAGGCTCCGTGGAGAACCCCGAGATTGAGAAGCCGCAGAGGATTGAACACGTTATGATGGAGGCCGTAATGGCTGCGGCAGCCTTAGGCTTAGTGTTGCCGTTAGGACTAGCACCCATAATAGTGAGCAGGTTAGCGACGCCCGTACTGTACTTAGTGCTAGGTATAACATTAATGATAGTGCTAGTAATCTTAGCGGCGTTAAATGACATACTTAAGAGGGGGAGGAAACATACTCCTTGGTTAGGAGGGGCGGCGCCGTGAGCCACGTCCGCGCCAACCTACTTTACAGGCTATCTAGGCTCGTTAACAGGATGTTGGCCAAGACAGCCCCCCTCTCCAGATCCCTTAAGAGAACCCTCCTAGAGCTTACTCAGGAGGAAAGATCCAAGAAGGGCAGGGGTTCCTCACTACTCGAGAGAGTCGTGAACCTACCCGGGAAGTGGGAGGGGCTCGAATACTACGTCATTAACACGTTGCGGGGCGTGGCCGGAGGGGTAACGTCTTTCCAAAGCTCCATTGAGAAGTCATTCGCCCTCGCATCCCTGCTCGCAGGTGTCCTAACCGTGGTTAGCTTAATGGTTTTGGTGATAGTGCATGTATCTTGAAATACTCTTGGCAGTAGCCCTAGCGGTTGCGGGGGTGGTGCTCGCCCCAATATACGATTCGCTGGAGCGGAAGATTAAGGCTAGGTTGCACTCCAGGGTCGGCCCACCAATACTTCAAACTTGGTACGACGTGCTTAAGTTGTTAGCGAAGGAGTTAGTGATACCTGAGGGAGGGTACTTCATAGCTGCCATAGTGTTCACGGAGCTGTTCCTCTCGGTAGCCCTGCTGGTGACCGTGAATTTCCTGCTGTTCTTCCGCTCACTAACGATGTACGTCCTCGTCGCTGTCTTCATATCTGCGTTAAGTGCCGCCACGCTGGTGAAGTCTGTGGCGCAGAACAACCTATTCTCAGTCATAGGCGGTTTCCGGGAGTACTCGGTAGTGCTTAGCGCGGAGCCCTTCCTCATACTGCTCGTACTGTTAATAGGGGCTAGGGGCGTGACCGACCTTAGGGCCTTGGTTGGGTTAGCGCCCGTGGTGCTGACGGCGTACGTCATGACTGCGCGGATACCCTTCGACATAGCCGAGGCTGAGCCCGAGATAGCCTCAGGGATAATGATAGAGTTATCAGGACCTCTCCTAGCCGCTAACGAGTTATCCCTCCTAACGCGGAGGTACGTTATGGCCTCGCTACCAACGTACCTCTTCCTCCCATGGTTCGTTGCGAGCCCCTTGCTGAGGGTTGGGTTGGGACTCACCTTAACACTGCTGACTTGGGTTATCTTCGCTGTAGTGGCTGTCCTGCTGGGTAGGACCAGGGCTGCCGTGATGCTTAAGGGAACCACAATCACTACCCTGGCGTTAACCTTACTATTCATAATTGTGGAGAGTGTTCCCTATGGGTGAGCGGAGCAGGTACCTGCCGGAATGCCCTGAGATGGGTGAGGTAGTGCGTAAGCTTACTGAGGAGTATGGCGGGCGCGTGATCTTCTCCCGGGGGACTGAGGTCTACGTTGAGGTACCGCGGCACGCGCTGAGGGATGTCGCTAAGTACCTCTACAGCTCGGGAGCGTTCCTGAAGACGTGTGCAGCCGTTGATGAGCGCCCACTCAACAGTTCTTTCGCGGTGTACCACATATTCGGCATGGATTCTAGGGGTTACGACGTGGTGGTGAAGGTGAGCGCGCCGGAAAACGACGCGTGGGTACCCAGCATAGTTGATGTGGTACCGGCGGCAGATTGGTGCGAGCTCGAAGCACGCGACATGATCGGAATTGAGTTGAGGGGTAGGAAATTAGTTCGTAGGTTAGTCCTCCCCGAGGACTGGCCCGAGGACCTACACCCGCTCAGGAAGGAGGTGCCCCACGACTTCAGGCCACCGTCAGTTAAGGCGGGATCCGAGTTCCGCCCGGCAGAGAGAGGCATACCTATAGGGCCGTACCACCCAGTACTTCACGAGCCCGAATACTTTGAACTCCTTGTTGAGGGGGAGACCGTAGTTGACGTTTACTACAGAGGCTTCCACGTCCATAGAGGTATTGAGAAGCTTGGTGAGTCGCCGAGGTTCACGTACCAGAAGATACCGTTCCTGGCGGAGAGGATCTGCGGCATATGCGGGTTCGTGCACTCGACCTGCGCCATAATGGCTATGGAGAAGGCCGCCGGAATTAAGCCACCGGAGAGGGCTGAGTACATCAGGACAATAGTGCTTGAGCTTGAGAGGATTCACAGCCACTTACTCTGGGTCGGTGTCGCGGCGCATGTCCTAGGTTATGACGCGGGCTTCATGCACACGTGGAGGGTTAGGGAACCAGTAATGATTCTCTCCGAGCTCATAACGGGTAGCAGGAAGACGTACGGCTTAAACTTAGTGGGCGGCGTTAGGAGGGACGTAGACAAGGATAAGGTGGGGAAGATCATGAAAACCCTAGACAGGGTTGAGAGGGAGTTCAAGGAGTTAGCTAACCTCCTCACCTCCGTGCCCCAGATACGTAAGAGGGCGCAGGGCACAGGCGTGTTAACCAGGTCTGAGGCCAGGGCCTTAAGCGTTGTCGGGCCGGTGGCGAGGGCTTCCGGACTTTACCGCGACGTCAGGAAGGACTACCCGTACCTAGCGTATAAGGAGGTATCCTTCAAGGTACCGCTCTATACTGAAGGCGATAACTTGGCTAGGGTGCTTGTTAGGGTTGAGGAGGTCTTCGAGAGCATCAGCATAATAAGGCAGTTGCTGGATAAGTTACCTGGAGGCCCGGTAATGCATGAGAAGTGCTCGGCAGTGATTCCTGTGGACGAGTTAATACCTCCTGGGAAGTACGCCGTAGCTGCCGTTGAGGCACCGCGTGGCGAGGACGTCCACTTCCTAATGACTGGGGAGGGCAGGCCTTACAGGTGGAGGGTGAGGGCCCCTACCTACCAGAACATCCCTGCGTTGAGACCCATGCTCAGAGGTGACCCCCTAGCCGACGCGCCGTTAACGATCGCCAGCATAGACCCTTGTTTCTCATGCACCGACAGGGCCCTCGTGATCGACGTGAGGACTGGGAGGGCCCGGACGATTAAGCTGTGGGGCGGGGGTGTTGATGCGTGTCGATTATGAAGTTACTTAGCATAGCGGCTAGGGCTAAGGTAGTCACTAGGAGGTACCCCTTCGAACCCCCAGTGATTACTGAGGGTTTCAGGGGCAAGATTGAGGTTGACCCCAAGCTCTGCTGGGGCTGCGGCGTGTGCACCAGGATATGCCCACCTAACGCCTTAACGCTTAAGGAGCGGGAGGACGGCACCCTAGTCCTTTCCTACTTCATGGGTAGGTGCATATTTTGCGGTATGTGTGCTGAGGTATGCCCGCGGGGAGCGATAACGGTTACGAAGGAGTTCGAGCTCGCGTCATTGACTGCCGAGGATTTAGTTAGGGACGTCAAGCACGACGTGGTTAGGTGTAGGATTTGCGGGCGTGTCGTAGGCCCTGCCGTGGAGGTTAGGGAGGCGACTAAGGGCGTGGGTGGTGAGGAGGCAAAGTACTACGACCTCTGCCCTGAGTGCCGTAAGCTCGTGGTGGCCCGCGGAATAATGACTAAGGTGGGTGTGAGGCCTTGAGCGGGGATGGCTCGAAGCTCCTGACTAAGGCCCTCGCTAGGCTGAAGAGGAGTGTATGGGTGTTCCACCTCAACACGGGTTCATGTAATGGTTGCGATATAGAGGTTCTGGACGCGCTAACACCTTACTTCGACGTCGAGAGGTTCGGCATAAAACTAGTTGGTTCCCCGAGGCACGCCGACGTTTTCCTCATGACGGGCCCCATCACTCGTGAAACCCTGCCCAAGGTGCTGAGGGCCATTGAGTCCATGCCTAGACCCCGCCTGATCCTCGCCTTAGGCTCCTGCGCGTGCGGAGGCGGGATATGGTGGGATACGTACTCCACGATAGGGGGGTATGGAAGGCTGAAGGAAATACTGAAGGAGAGGGGCATCGTGGTTGACCGCGTAGCATATGTTCCGGGCTGCCCCGTCAGACCCGAGGCAATAATTTATGGTGTGCTAGTGCTCTTAGGCGTCGTGGAGCAGAAGGTTAAGCATGAGGAGGTTAAGGCTGGTGGTTGACGAGTACGTCCTCGTCCTGACCTGTAAGGTATTACATAAGGCGCTGAAGACTTACAGGCATTTTGAAGCCGAGATAGCTGTATGCAGGAGGGCAGCATGCCTTAACCTTAATGAGCTACCTGGGGACGTCATTAAGAAACTCCGCGTCACGGGCGGAGCAGTAATCACGTCCATGCCTGATTGGGGATCCGAGGTTCTCCCGCCGTTCAAGGAGGGTTCAGAGTACCTTCGACTCGTGCTTAGTGAGGAATGCTGAGCCTCACCCAAGCCTTAATTAGCGTACCCTAGCTTCCTGAGAACAGCGGGGGTAGTGGCCCGAAATACGTCGTGATTATGGTTAACCATATTAGGAGGGCGTAGTTGATCAGCGCCACTACCGCTAACGCGTCAGAATCGCCGAAGGTTTCGGACTTAAGACCCACGAATATTCCTGAAAGCCCTGAGAACCATGTTAGCGCGAAGGTCACACCCTCACCCGCTAACGTCATCACCCTCCCATTCGCCAACGTCACCCCAATCACGTTAGCTAGTGAGTACTTCCAGTACACAGGTATTCCTATTACCGAGGCTAGCGTGTAGGCGTAAACAAATAATGAGAAAGCCGTCGCCACCACGCTTGACGCTAACCCCACCAAGTTTCCTCTCCCCCTAATAACCCACAGCGCCACGTAAGTCATGGTTGACGCGTAGATCCCGACCTTGATGTATTCCCACAAAGCGCTTGAGTACGCTAGGAACGGAAGCCTCCACGGCAACGCAGCGCTCTTACCTATTACGTGGAGGCATGCCATGAATATCAAGAATAGCGTTGCGCCCGCAGCAGCATCCCTAGCGCTTCCCAATAGGGCAACACCATTTAATTTACTGAATATGAGGTATATAACAACGCAACCGCCGGAGCTAAAACACCTAATAATGAGGATGCTACACGTTACGCACACATTCATCGTAACACATACTTCTTAAAGGCTTGGAAACACAGTGACGCCACATCACCTTCATTCAATGCAAGCCTACGCCAATTACTCGGGATAACCTTCGCAAAGGATGCGCCAATGAAGAAGGCCGTACCGTACACGTGACTGCCGTTAAGCGTTAAGTAAAGACCTCTTTCAGGCATCATCACGTGCACGTAGGGTTCTGAGGCAAAATCAACCCGACCAACAATAACGTCGTTAACCGCCACACACGAACCAACGCGTACTTGATGATCAGCACTGTCGTGCAGCAATATGATTCCTGCGTGCCCGTAGTGGGGGATCCCTCCCTCCATAACACCTAACACATTACCGACACTCACCGCTAGTGATGGTAGTGTGCTGGCTGAACGGGGCTTAAGGACGACGTACTTACCCCTCAAAATCGAATCAACGACGTATCCATGCGGGCCCGAACTTAAGTCCACATTATTTCTCAGGAAGTTTACTAAGTCGTCGTAAATGCTTAACTTAACGCACCCCCTGGCCCCTATGAAGCTATTCGTTGGCCTGACCTCAAGATGCAGGTGAGGGTCTGTCCACCTGAAGAACGTAGGGCTCCACACGACCTCACCTAGCAGATCCCCTATGGAGACCGACTCACCTACGCTCAGGTAGGGCTTAACGTGGAGGATCCTGACGTATGCGTCACCACTTTCGAATCCTAGCACATGCTCACCGCCAACTATCTTGTGTAGCAGTAACTTCCCTTCGATGGGGGACAGGACTTCACGCTCTCCCCTAGGCGGGTATATATCGATAGCTGATAAGCGGTGGTGGGCGTAGTACGGGCTGTTAGTGAAGCTCAGGTAGTGGTTCTTAGGTAACCACACCTCAACGCCGAGCGCTCCACATACTCTAATCAACGCGTTACTTCCCCTCAGATGGTGTGGTTAAGGTATTTAGGGGTTCCTCGCTATGGTGTGTCGGTGTTGCCTATTGTGTTGCGTGTGTATAACACGTTGAGCAGGGAGGTTGAGGTTTTCGAGCCCTTCGAGCCTGGGCTAGTTAAGATGTACGTGTGCGGCCCAACGGTCTACGACTACAGCCATTTAGGGCATGCTAGGACGTACGTGGCGTTCGACGTCATTAAGCGGTACTTGAGGCTGAAGGGGTATGACGTCATACACGTGCAGAACATCACGGATATAGACGATAAGATCATCAGGAGGGCTAACGAGGAGGGCGTCTCGTGGAGGGAGATAGCTGACAGGTACACCAAGGATTACTTGGAGGGGTTGGAGAAGCTAAACATACGTGTCCACATACACCCACGCGTCTCCGACCACATACGCGAAATAATAGAGTTCATCCAAGCCCTCATAGACGCTGGCTACGCCTACGTAGCCCCATCCGGTAGCGTGTACTTCGACGTGGATAGGTTCGACGACTACGGGAGACTAAGCGGGAGATTATCGAAGGAGTTATGGGGGCAGGAGGAGGGCTTCGTTAAGGAGAAGAAACACCCCTACGACTTCGCGCTATGGAAGGCCGCTAAGCCCGGGGAGCCGTGGTGGGAGGCGCCTTGGGGTAAGGGCCGGCCGGGGTGGCACATAGAGTGCTCCGTCATGAGCTCGAAGTACTTGGGTAAGCGCTTCGACATCCACGGTGGTGGGCAGGACCTCATATTCCCGCATCACGAGAACGAAAGGGCTCAGAGCGAGGCGAGGTTCGGTGTTAGGCCATGGGTGAAGTACTGGCTCCACACAGGCATGTTCAGGTTAGGTGGGGAGAAGATGAGTAAGAGCTTAGGCAATATCGTGACGCTCAAGGAAGCGTTCAGGAAGTGGAGGCCTGAAGTCGTGAGGCTCCTATTTGCTACCGTGCACTACAGGAAGCCCGTGGAGATGACGGAGGAGTCCCTCAAGCAGGCCGAGAGATCCTACAGCAGGTTAGTGAGTACGGTGGAGCTCCTGAAGAAACTCATGCGGGAGGTCGGGCCAGACCACTCACTCGGCGAGGAGCAGCTACGCGTGCTTAACGCGATAAGCGAGGCGAGGAAAGGATTCTATGAGGCCATGGACGACGACTTCAACGCCAGTAAAGCATTCGCCCACGTATACGAGCTAACCACCATAGTCTTCAGGGACCTTAGCCAGAAGCCCTTCGCGGCGGGCGTGCTGAGGGCTTGGGAAGTGTTAAGGGAGTTCAACACCGTCCTAGGGGTGCTTGACAAGTACTTCGCTGGTGGTGAGGGGAGCGATGAGTTAGTGCGTAGGCTCGTGGACCTGATAGTGGAGGTGAGGCAGGAGTTCCGTAGAAGGAAGGAGTGGGAAGTCGCTGACAGGATACGATCCGAGTTAGCGGCGTTGGGCATTAGGCTCATGGATAAGAGGGATAGGACGGAGTGGATCATGGAGAGATAACTCACCCTGCATTCCCGGTTCTGCCCTAGAAAGGATTTTACTAGTCACACGTAAATCTTCACGGTCACTCGGATGCTTGAGGGTAGGGACGCCGCCATATTAGCGCTCGTGCTGGCAATATTCGTAGTTGTCTCCATGATCTGGAGCCCTCCCCCCATCGAGAAGCCCGGCATGACCGTGACCCACGCCGCCTCAATAATAGGCTCCGCCACGCCGCGCGTGCCGAGGCAGGAGGGCTCAATCACCACGTCAGCAGGGACGCTCACCGAGGAGAGTAATGTCAGCATACCGTGGGTGCTTAGGGTGAAGTTACCTAAGGTCAGACCTAAGGTTGGCTTCCTCCAAGCGTTAATAGCGAGGATTAAGGAGCTCTTCGCCTGGCTCTCTAGCCTCTTCACCCTCCCGCCAGAGCAGCCACGCAACATGACCGCCTTGAATAGGGGTAAAGGAGCCTTCCTCCTACCCGCAGCGGTAATCGCTTCAGCCACACTAGCGATCCTCGGCGCCTACGTCATGGTAATCAGGAGGAGGGTCATGAGGGGGAGGGGCATTGCAGTTACTGGCAGGCGCGCACGTAGGGGCGGGCCTGCAGAGGGGGTAAAGGAGCTTAAGGAGTTAGGCGTCACTTCCCCAGAGAATGATTTAGTGGAGGCCATTAAGGCGCTGGCCACTAGGTTAGGGAGGATGGCGGGGCGCAAGCCCGACGTAATAACTCATAGGGAGGTTCTCCAGCTGATTAAGAAACATTGGGACGAACTTAGCGATGACCTCAGGGCGAGCGCCGTGAACGCGGTTCGCTACTATGAGTTATGGCGCTTCGCCGGCAAGGAATTGAAGGGAGAGTGGCTTGAGGAGGCTAGGAGGGTTGTGAGGAGCGCTGGTGGCGGGTATGAACGTGCTGCTTGATTTACTTGCAATGATCGTGGCGCTCGTCACCATGTACAGAGCGGTGACGTTCCTAATGAGTAAGTGCTGTTTCACCCAAGCTAAGCCCCTCACGAACATCGTTGTCCAGCCCCCGCTAGGTGATGACTTCCTCTCGATAGTCGGTAACCCTAAGGCTGTTTGGAGGCATGCTGCGCTGAAGTACGTTGAGGTGCTGGGTGAGTTAACCGGGGTGAGGCTGGTTAGTAGGGGCATGATGTATTCCGTGGGGCCCGCAACGAAGGCTAAGATATTGCTCAGGCTCGTGGCGAGGCTCGGGGTCAGGAAGGGTGTGGGCGCGTACCTCACCTTCCTTAAGGTCCTGAGGGGTTGCGTTGACGTGGGAAAAGTATTTGATGAATGCGTGGAATTCCGTAAGTGGTTGGAGGAGATCCGTAAATGCTTAATGAAGTGAAGGAATTAGCTGAGGCCTTCAACAGCATCTGCTCGGTTGTTGGGGAATACATTGTTGGTAGGGAGCACGTGCTTCAGAGGTTTCTTGAAGCCTTACTCATAGGGGGACACGTCTTAGTGGAGGGCGTGCCCGGAACCGCTAAGACGTACGTGGCTAAGGCCTTCGCGGCCACCCTCGGCCTCGACTTCAAGCGCGTGCAGTTAACGCCCGACCTACTCCCAAGCGATATCTTGGGCACGCTAATCTACAATCAGAAAACGATGGAGTTTGAGTTCCGGCGAGGCCCCGTATTCACGAACATCCTTCTCGCTGACGAACTGAACAGAACCCCTCCGAGGACGCAGGCCGCGTTGCTTGAGGCGATGCAGGAGGGTCAGGTGACCGTGGCCGGCAGGACCTACCGCTTGCCGGAGCCCTTCATGGTCATAGCTACTGAGAACCCCGTGGAGACTGAGGGTGTTTACCCCTTACCTGAGGCCGAACTAGACAGGTTCACGTTCAGGGTCGTCACGCCTTACCCCAGCGCGGGGGAGGAGGTCGAGGTGCTGAGGAAGAAGGCGCTTCACGGTGAGGAGTTAGATGTTGAGCAGGTTCTTAGGAGGGAGGACGTGTTAAGGTTCAGGGAGGCCGTGAGGAGGGTTAAGGTCAGTGACGCCGTCATGAAGTACATCGTCGACCTCATCAGGGCTACGAGGGAGAACCCCTCCCTCATCCTGGGGGCGTCCACGCGCGCCGCGGTTCACCTACTCTACGCTTCACGTGCCCACGCCGCCGTTAGTGAGGGGCGTGACTACGTGATCCCCGACGACGTCAGGGACGTTTTCCCGGACGTGATCAACCACAGGTTAGTGCTCAGGCCTGAGGTGCTGGTTAGTTCCTACAGTAAGGAGCCGTTATGGACGTATAAGGCGTTGATTGGTGTTGTGCGTGAGATCCTTGAGTCGGTCCCCGTACCTAGGTGAGGTCATAGGGTCGATACGTAGGAGGGCTAAGCTCACGTCGCCGGGGGCGTTAGCGGTTACTTTAGCGCTACTCACCGGCCTGCTCGGAGCAGTCTTCAGGAGGGTTGAGTTCGTAACCTTCTCGGCCTTCCTAAGCATGCTCGTACTCGTGGACGCGCTTGCCTTGCTAGGCAGTGCCTTAGGTTCCAAGGTTTACTTAAGGTTAACGACCTTCCCGAAGCGCGTGGTCCTTGGAAGTGCTGGGCGGGTGGTGGTTGAGGCCTGGGTTAGGGGGAAGGGTGAGGGTGAATTAGTGATTGAGGTCCGCGATAGCGTTGACTTAAGGGTTGCCAAAGTTGAAGGGGGCTTGGTGGGTCGGGGGAGGGGTTACGTGAGGCTTGAGTACCTCGTTAGGCCCCTCTACAGGGGCACGCACGTGCTGGGCCCGGTCTCCGTGACGGCGCCCTCCCCCTTAGGCTTGATTGTTTACGAGTACGTCTTACCTCCCGTGACGTTACGTAGCTTCGATGCCGTCCCAACATTCTATGCCGAGCCGGTACGCACGCACCCGCCCAGAGCTAGGTACCCCTCACCAGGGGGTCACCCGGTAATGGTTAAGGGTGGGGTTGGGGACTTCGTGGAGCTGAGGGAGTACGTGCCGGGTGATGACGTTAGGTTCATTCACTGGCCTTCCAGTGCCCGCAACGTCAGGGGCGTCCCGCTGGTTAAGGAGATGTTGTTTGAGTCGGAGAGGGACGTGTTCATAGCTGTTGACCCGTTCTCAGTTACGGCGTTCGAGTACTTTCGGGGGAGGAGGCTCATAGACGACATAGTGGATGCTGCTGGAGGCATCGTCCACCTAGCTCAGCGGTATGGGGACGCTGTCGGGTTCTTCATAGCTAGCTCACCGTCCCTCACGTTACCGCCGACGAGAAGGCTTGACTACATCTACTCAACACTTAAGTACTTGGAGGAGGTTCAGCCCACCCCGGAATGCAGGATCAGGTGGTTACCGGACGTTGTGGGGAGGTACGTTAAGCGAGGCACCCTAGTCCTGGTGCTCTCACCTCTCAGTTGCCTAAACGCTGAGGAGGTTGAGGAGATGGTTAAGGCCCTCAAGGCGCTTCAGGTAACGCCAGTATTCATCATACCCGATACTGTGGCGTACGCGTCCAAGCGCGTCCCGGATGAGGTTATGCCCGTGATCAGCGACATCGCCGAATCCGAAAGGAGGAGGTTAAGTGAGGTTATCCGGGCTGTGGTGGTGGGCGGTGGCGACTTCATCCTAGCGGGGCCCGGTGCCCTCAGGACGCGCGCGGTAGAGGCTTTCCTATCCATGAGGGGTGCTACCCATGCGGTTAAGCACTGACCCACTACTACTGTTCGCGGCCCCGCTGACCGCGTTAGCCGTGAGCGTGATCGTTGGAGGAACTACGTACGCCTTAGGGGTCGCGGCGGGCGCTACGCTCGGCGCCATCACATCGTATTTAATGATGAGGAAGGGGCTACGGCGCCTCTCACCCCACATCCCAGTGTTTGCTCTCTGGCTCGCACTAGCCTTCCTGGGGCTAGTCACTAGCTCCGCCACGCTCGCCGGCGCCTCAGCATCGGTGCTCGTATTTGGCTTCCTCACGCTACATGCTGTAAGGGGGTGGGGCGCTACTACCTCAGTGGTTTCCTTCATAACTTCGTACGTGGTGAGCGAGTCACTACTGGAGGCCATGCTAGCCTACGGTTTCCCTCCGTGGTACTACCTTGCGTGTTTAGTTAATGTTAAGATGTACTGGTGGCTGACGCCGCCCCCACTAGTTAGGGTAGGCTTCGCCGTGAGTGCCTCCTACCTCGTGCTTAAGCACGTACTAGCCCATGCCGACACGCGGCTACGGAGACGTGCAACACTCGCCTTGGTAGGTATTGCCGGTGCTTGGGCACTCATAGCGGCCCTCCTAACCTCCTCAATCACGTCCACAGACGCGCCCTACGTAGCCCTCCTAACAGTGATGGCGCCCCTACTGCTAACTACACTACTCACCAGATAGCACATTTTATCACAGCCTGCGGTTCCTCAACGGTGACCCACATATTGCTGTAGGTTAAGTGAAGTAAGTTCAGCCACGTACGCAGAAACCGCGCAAGAGGGTCGAGAAGTTTAATGAGCTTCACTGATTAACAAGTAGGGTTCAAGCTGTGGTGGAGGCACTGTACTTGTGATCACTATGTGATTAAGTCTGCGAACCTTCCGTAACATGTTGTTGTTTTGAAGAGTTGAGGGTAAGCAATAGTTTCTGAGGTTAGGGTTTTAGGTCTGTGGGGTTTTTATTGTAAAGAAGTAAGTCCTGGGTGTGGGGTGTGTGCCGTCTGCCTCCTGAGGGGCGCCCCGTGTCCTCCACGCGGAGTGGCTCGTAGCCACGGTGAGGCGTGGGGCCGAGGCGCAACTCACCCTAGCGAGGCTCACCGAGGCTCACAATGACCTAGGACGGGAAACGGAGAGGAATGCTTTAAAACTGGCTTTTATTTCCTAACTTAATTCTAGAGGCTACCTCCTTCACTAGTCTCTCCACGTGCTTCGCCGCGGTCTTCACGTCTCTATCTATGCACCAGCCCTCGTAGAAACACACATGCATGCTCTGGGCAACGGCCCATGCCTCATAGACCCACCCACCGAGCTCTTCCTCCATCACTCTCTTGTACTCCCAGAGCTCCTCATGGCTAGATAGTCGCTTACCATCCCTCCAGTAAGCATAGGCTTTAACCGCGAGAGCGCCCGCGCCCCATAATTTCTCAGCGGCTTGGCGGGCATCACCTTTCCCTAATTCCTCGCGCGCATCCTTCAATAGTTTCTTTGCGGCCTCGACGTACTCTACCGCCCTGTTCCTCGGGTCTAGGCCCTGGCTGAGTAGCTCAATAACATACTCATCAACACTAACCCCGAGCTTCTCTGCTCCTCCCTAACACGCCTGGCGACGCGTCCACGGATAACAATGGCTCGCGTCTAAGTACTCACCCAGTAAGTACTATCCCCTTGCACAGGAATAAACTATTATTCCACGTCTCTGCCGCCAATGGCACCTGACTCTGTGGGGGGTAGGGGATGTTATTTAAGGTGATACCCGACTTATCTTTAAGGTGCTGGGTTTGGGGAAGTGGTACGTGTGGGTGACGGCCCTAGTGGTTATCGTGGCCGTTGCTGTTGGGGTCGTGGCGTACTATTCATTCATGCGCGGCGGCGAGGGTACGGGCACCACAAGCACGGTGAGCGCGGAGTTCCCTAAGGACGTGACCGTGTGCATCTACGGTGCTCACGGGTGCCCACACTGCGATAGGTTCAGGGCGTGGTTAAGGAGCGTGGGTGCCAACTTCAAGTTCTGCGACGTTCAGGTCAACGCGACATGCCTTCAAATAGCTAAGAGCTTAGTTAACGAGTTAGGGGTCCCGCCAGCAATACCTATGTCAGTTGTTGAGGTGAGGCTAAGTAAGCCCGTCGACGGGCACGATGTGTTCGTCTTCATGCTCATAGGTGAGTTTGAGAACTCTAAGGCGTGGTTCATGCTTAGACCTAAGTTAAGCGGTGGCGCGACCCTCATACCGAGCTACGTTAGCAGTAACTCGGTGAAGTACGTGAAGTACGACTGGAGCTACGTACCCATGTACGAGTCGAGCGGTGAATCCGTGAAGCTCACTAAGAAGCTAAGCATAAGCCCCGCAAAAATGCTTTATGAATTCTCCTGCCATGCTTAACCTCGACAGGGCAATTTAACCGCTAGGGTAAGGCGTGAGGGCGAGCCAGACCAGCGCTACAAAGGCCGACGCGGCGGCAAGGTACGTTATTAGGTACGTCCTTAGATACGTTGACCTCAGGAGCAGGAACGTTGCGTATCTCTGCATCATTACTAGCTGGAGGGCTAAGGTGTTCGGAACTCCGTGCTGAGTAACTTGAGGCCGGTCAGTAAGGCGATAGCGCCGAGAACCGCCATTGACGCGGTTATCGCTGGGTTAAGTAGCGCGTAGTACGTCGCCCCAGCAACCTCGACCTTAGCCGGCACGCTGAGCAGGGACGTTACCGTCATTATGGTGCCGCACACCAGGTACCAGAGACCCACACCAATCCCCACGGAACCGAATGCGAACCTCCTCACATTGCATGACTTACTGAACTCCGATAGGGTGCCAAAGATCGTTGGCGGGTCAAGCTCCTCCTCCTTAAGCATCGCCGCGACCCTCCGCCCCTTACCCGTCAAGCGGTACTTACCCTCAACGCCCTGCTTAACTAACCCAGCGACGACAAGCCTCCTCAAGTGGTAAGCGAACTTACCACTCTCACCCAACCCTGAAGCACGCATCAACTCCGTGTACGTTGAGGCCCCATTACTCAGTAAGTGCTCGAGCACCTTCCTGCGGTACTCACTGGCAACTGCGCGAACAACGACCTCATCCCCTAGCACCGCGTTCACCACGCTACCCTCACCGCCGTTCCCTTTAAGAATGCCTGTAAAGTAAAGTTGACAGGCCCGAACCCAGCAAAGCGGTAGCGAAGCTTAATTATGACGCTCACCTCAACCAATCCCGGTGCCCCAATAATGGGTCCCGGAAGCGTCGATGCAGTGGCTGAGTATGTTGTTAAGGGGATGCTGGCCGCTTACGAGGAACTAACCCACCTCGTAGGCAAGCCCTTGCCTGCTGACCTAGTGGAGGAGGCGCTTAGGGAGACACTACACGTAGCCATTCATGAGTTAGCGCACGCCGCCCTAAGAACTACCTACCCGGGCTTCGAGCACCTAATTCATAAGGGTGCTTTAGGGGAGTGCGTTGATGAGGTAGCGGCAAGGATTCTG
>Ga0256833_1000920_pt1 | contig 22253 bp, 24 predicted proteins | sample 356284metaG_FD_190535 | JGI IMG/M metagenome (GOLD analysis project Ga0256833, IMG submission 190535) | Hydrothermal vent microbial communities from Mid Atlantic Ridge, Atlantic Ocean - 356-284 | ecosystem: Environmental > Aquatic > Marine > Hydrothermal vents | place: Atlantic Ocean: Mid... | reverse complement strand
CAGAAGTCCGGGGTGTGGATATGGTGGCGGAGACGGCCAAACATCTGTTTGCGCCGAAAGAATGATTCACACACTCGCAGTCGAGTGAAAAGGGCGGCCACAGAGCCGCCCTTTTTCGTTTCACCGTAACTCTCAGACCCAGGGCAGATAGGACCGGGACACTCCGGCATAGACCGACGCCCTATCGCCGCAATTCTACGGCAAAAACTCAATCCACGAACTGCTTGGGTACGATCGTGACCCTTCTCCTGTCACCCTCGCCGATGCTTCGGGTAACCACGTCGGGATCGTCCTTGAGGGCAAGATGGATTATCCGGCGCTCCCTTGCCGGCATGGGCTCCAGCGGGACTCCCCTGCCGGTCTCCCGAACCTGCGCGGCGATCCGATGAGCCAGCTTCACCAAAGACTCCTCCCTGTGGGCGCGATAGCCGTTGACATCGACGGCAAAGTTCACCCATCTCTTGAGCCTGTGGCTCACCATGAGCCGCAGAAGGTTCTGCAAAGCGTTGATCACGTCCCCGTGCCTGCCGATCAACCTCGCCGCGCTTTCGTCATCGAGCCCCTGGACGTCGAACACGAGCCGTTTGCTTCCATCCGAAGCCAAATCGTTCTCGTAAACGGCTTCGACCGAAGCCTCGAACCCCATCTTCTGAAGCAACTCCCCAAGGAGCTCTTTGCCGATTTCGATCACCTCCTGATCCGCGCCGCGGGGAGCTTTGGCCGGTTCCGGCTCCCGAGCCTCCAGCGTGGCAGACTCATCGCCGGGAGGAATTTGCCGGGAATCCGGGGCCGACCTTCCCCACAAAATCCTGACCCTTGCCTCCGTTGCACCGATCCCGAGCACTCCCCTGCTACCCCTCGATATTACTTCCACTTCTATTTCGTCGCGGGTAAGGCCGAGTTCGGCCAAACCTTTTTCGATCGCATCCTCGACGCTACGACCAGTGAATTCCCTCTCCATGATTCACTTCCTTTTCTTGCCGGATTTCTTCTTTGGCTGAGCCGGCTTTCCCTTCGGTTTAACCTCAGGCTCCGCTTTCGGCTTGAGGGACCCCCAACCGGTGATGTAATACTGCTGGATTATACCAAGGATGTTGGAGGTAACCCAGTACAAATCGAGGCCGGTTGGCACCTGGATGGCAAAGAACCCGAAGAGCAGCGGCATGAACATATTCATCTGATTCATCATCTGCTGACTCGAATCCTGCTCCGCTCCCGGAACCGTGCTCATTTTCTGCATGACGTACTGGCTTACCACCAGCAGCACGGGCAGGACGAGGTAAGCGGCAGCAGGACCCCAACCGATGAATTTGTCGGAATTAGGGAGGATCCAGCTTATTCCGCTTCCCCTGGGAGGGAAAGCCAAGTTCGGTATCCAGAAGAACCTTGCGTTCGTGAGGTGCCCCAGGTCTGCGAGCTTGTAGATGGCACTGTAGAAACCGATCAATATCGGGAACTGTATGAGCATAGGCAGGCAGCCACCAAGCGGGTTGACTCCGGCCTCTTTGTACAGCTCCATCTGCGCTTGAGCGAGTTTCTCTTTGTCTCCTTTGTACTTCTTTTGAAGTTCCTTCAGCTTGGGCTGTAGCTCCTGAGTGGCTTTCATCGATTGCAATTGCTTCAAGGTAAGGGGAAGCGTCAGTAGCTTGATGATGATGGTGAGAAGAATTATCGCGAATCCAAAACTATACGGTATGCCGAGTCCGGTCAGCACTTTGTTCAGAAAAACAAGCGCATCTACGATCGGCATGACCACCAGGGTATTCCACAATGCACCCATCTTTTATCACCTGCTCTTTTCGTTTTTTGTCGGCAGCCAGTCCGGGATGATGGGCACAGGATCGTACCCGCCAGGGTTCCAGGGATGGCACCTGCTTATTCTCTTCACCCCAAGCCACCCGCCTTTCAGCAGGCCGTACCTTTCTATCGCTTCGTAAGTGTAGTGAGAGCATGTAGGAGTAAACCTGCAACTCGGCGGAAAGGCAGGGGATATGAACTTCTGATAGAATCTTATGAGCCAAAGGGCAATCTTTTTCATATTCTTGTCTTTCGTTTACCCGCCGCCATGAGGCTTCATTATCCCTGCTAACGACAGAAGCGACAGCACATCATCCTCCACCTCATGGAAGCCGGCATCCACGATAGAGCGTCTCGCTATCAGAACAATATCCCATCCCGGTTCGATCTCTTCAAAGTGAAGCCTTACGCTTTCCCGCAAAAGCCTCTTGGCACGGTTTCTCTTCGTGGCTTTCCCGACCCTCTTGCTGGCAGTGAAACCCGCCCTGGAAAAATCGAGCCCATTCGGCATCGCTACGAGCACACAATACTTCCCGCTATAGGACTTCCCGTGCTCCCTTACCTGCCTGAACCGCTCTTTATCCCGGAGCCGAAATCGTTTCTTCACGACATCAGACGGCCAACCTGTGCCTGCCCTTGAGGCGGCGTGCCTTGAGCACCCTCCTTCCTCCAGTAGTGCGCATCCTCGCCCTGAACCCGTGGACCTTCTGGCGTCGCCTCACTTTAGGTTGCCAAGTCCTTTTAGGCATTTCTCGTTTCCTCCCTGCTTCTTGTTATTTGCACCTGTCAACACAGGACATGCATCGATTTCTGCAATAAAAAGCGGTGGACATTCGACGCAGGCCACCGCCAGACACAGCATTATACCTTGCCGATTCCAGGCTTTGCAAATCTACAAGGTTGAGGCTCAGGGGGTGAAGATAGCCCTTGCTCTTCTTCACAACATGAACAGCATGTACAGCCACATCCCGGCTGCAAGGGGAGGTACGTAGGGGAACTTACCCTTCCTGGACACCCTTCCGGTCAGCAATAGTATCAGGGCAACCATGCCCCCGAGCACCAGCCCCCACATAGAAGCCCAGAAAATTGCCGGGAACCCAATCACAGCACCGCTCATCCCTGCAAACTTCACATCGCCCAAACCCATTCCGCCCTTCCACAGAACGGCTGGGACCAGGAAGAAGAAAATCCCAAAGACAAGGCCGTAGATCGAACTCTGAAGTGAAGGCCCGATTCCGGCAAGGGAGGACGCAAGCCCCACCATCGTGAAAAGAAGCACCAGATCGTTCGGAACACGCCTCGATCCCAGATCTATGAGAGAAAACATCAGGAATACCTCTCCCCAGGTTGCCTTCCACAACGGATGGAATTCCGCACCCGTGCGCCCGGCGAGGATGGGCAGCAACGCAACGAAGATGGCAGTCAGGACGACCAGGAAGCGGCTCTTTTTCATGGACAGGAGGCGAGCGGAATAAGTCCCGATTACGAAATCGATGATGGCTCCGGATATCACCCCGATCAACAGAGTTTTCAATAAACACCCGGTATTAACCGCCAACGTACCTCCTCCTTGTACCCAACATATCCATCCAGAATCCGTTCCTCCATCTTTATTCGAGCAAGGTCCACTGCCAGAGCAATTCCCAACGCCGCGGCGTTCCGCCATGTAGGGCTCGAAATCAGGTACCCCAGAAAGAACAGTATCTCGCTCGCATAGAGCGGGTGTCTGACGTATCTGTAAGGTCCCGAAGTCACAAGGCCCCTATCCGCCGGGGCTATCCCAAAACTGTACCCCAGGGAATACAGGGAGTACAGAGTAAGGAAAAGGGCTACCAGCTGCACCGCGCTTCCGATCAACAGGGCACCGGAAGGATGCACTTGCACGATGAACATCGGCAGAACTGCCCCGATCCAAGCGAAGACGGTTTCGCCCCACGGCGCTCCTCTCTTTTGCGACCGCCTTTTCAGCAGGAAGAAGACCACCATGGCATAATAGAGAACAAGCCCGGCGTTGTGCACAGACGGTTCCTGAAAAGTCAGGGAAAGGAACAATCCGGTCACCAGACTCCAGAACAATATCCCGAGCCAATCGATGGTAGGTCTTTTGCTCATCTTCCGAGGTTCAACATGATGCTTCGGAAAGGCGGATAGAGTATCAACACCACGTAAGGGAGGAAGAAGAAAATGGTGACCACAAGGGTTAGTTTGTTTTCGAGCCCCTCGACTTTTTCCTCCATCCTCTTCCATCTCTTTTCGGAAACTTTCAGAGCAAGCTCGTCCAACAGCTCCCAGATGTTCGTCCCGCGCTGATATATCAGGTCGAGTTGCACGGCCATGAACACCAGCTCTTCGCTGCCGCTACGCTCAGCTTCCTTCAGCAACGCCCCTTTCACTCCAACGCGAGGATTGGAGAAAATGGGTTCTACAGCCCCTTTGCTCAACACTCCCCGGAGCCAGGACGAAAAAGCGGATTTCCGGACGGAGACCCTCCTGAGCGCTTCCTCTATCGAAGCTCCGCTTTCCACGACGAGAGCGACGTTGTGCATGGCGCCCGGAAGTTCTCTCAACACTTCGTTGACGACCTTCTGGTAGTCTGTATCCAGCTTCTGGGTTGGGTAGAAGAAAAGCAACAAGCCTGCCATTCCACCGTAGAGAACGGAACCGCTGAGCAAGGTTATCAGCAACGCACCGGTTGTCCCTGCCAGCAGGGACAACCCCCACACATCGATGCTTCTCCAGCCCTCCCATTTCCCGGCACGGTGAGCCCAATAGAGCTTGTGATCCACTCCCTGGAGCCATCCCTTCGGCGCTATTCTCCCGCTCACCGACCCAAGAAGCAAAGAGGCGCGCTTCCAGAGAGGAATCCTTGGTTCCTCTTTGTACCCGCTGCGGGAATATCTCCTGACCCTCAGGCTTGCAGGAGAAGGAACCCTGACGAACAGGACGTACACCACAGCACCGCTCCAGATTGCCAGCAACAGAGCTATCAGTATCTCCATATCAGTCCTCTCACTTCGTTACGTCCTCGATCATCTTCTGCACGAAGAAATACCCCATTCCCATGAAGATCACCGAAAGGGCAAGCAGAATCTGTCCCTGAGCCGAATAATAGGTCGCCCGGAACCCCGGGTCTTTCATGCTCACGACGAAGACAATGGTCAGCAAAGCCGGGAGCATGATGATCAACGCTTTCACCTGGCCGGTCTTCGCCTTTGCTTTGTTGTACTCTTTGATCACCATCCTGGCCCTTTCCGCAGCGGCGACGATAGCCCTCGAGAACATGCCGCCGGAGATGGCGTGCAACTTCATCGTGAACGCAAGATCGGCCAGCATGGGGGTTTCGGCCCGCTTCTCCAGCGACTCCAGCGCTTCCACGGCTCCTTTGGATCTGATCTCTTTCGCAGTACGTTCCAGCTCGGCCGCAAGCAAAGAATTCGGGTTCGTCACACGTAGCTGTTCACTCGTAAGCAGGAAAATATTGGCGACGTTGGGTTGCGTGCTCATCAGCGACGCAATGCGGGAATAAACCTCCGGTATTTCGTTGTCGATGCTCCTGCGGCGGGCTTCCACTTTCTGCGCGACGACGTACTCGGGCAGATATGCACCCAGCGCACCGAAGACGATCACCAGCAGGGGAGGCATGCCTGCGAACAAGGTCAAAGCCCCTACGAGCAGTCCAAATGCCGCCTGTATCTCCCTGAAGCTCCTGACGGGATTCTTACCGAACTTGAAGCCAGAGGCGATCAGTTTTTTCTCCAGCTCACTTGCACCTTTTTCCCTTTTTCGGGGAACCCTTGCCTCGAAGTGTCGGTGTATCAGGTCCCGCTGCTTTCTCGTCCACCAAGGCCTCGCAAACATCCACGAAAGGATCAGCCCAACCCACATGGAAAGAACTCCGGCAGTCAGCGCCGGCCCGAATCTGATAAGGAAGGAAATCAACCGGTATTTGATGAGCAGAGCAGACCTCTGAAATTCGGGGTTCACCTCATTCCCTCCTCAAGGCTCCAGCGACACCGGAGATCCATCCGGACGCCTGCCGTATTCCCAAACCGGTTCACCTTCTTTCGATTTCTCGGGGGAATAGACGAAAACATCCTCCATCTCCACGTCTCCGTCCTTGATTCCGACGACCCTCGTGATCAATCCTACACGCCTTGCGCCCCAGGGGTCGAAGGTCAGTTGAACGAAGTAATGAACGGCTCTCGATACGAGCATCTTTATCGCTTCCATCGTGGTATAAAGCCCCGGTTCGAGCTGGGCGAGCAGTCCCAGGGTTTTGATTGCCGTGTCGGGGCTATCGGCGTGGATCGTAGAAAGCCCCGCGTGGGCGGACATCTGCGCCCGCAAGAGCCATACTCCCGCTTTTCCCGTCCTGACTTCGCCCAAGATCAACCAGCTCGGCGACATACGCATCGCAAGGGTGACCAGATGCCCGAGTTCCACACCATATTTCCCCTCCACGTTTGGAGGCCTTGCCTCCAGAGAAACCACATGCGGGAGATCGAGGAATATCTCTGCCGGGTCTTCTATCAGAACGATACGTTCCGTCGGCGGATAGATCATCTCAGCCAGGGCGGAAAGGAAAGTGGTCTTTCCGGATGCCGTCGGCCCGGCTATCATTATCCTCCTCCGTCTTCGGATCGCTTGTCTCAGGAACTCCAGCATCTCCTCGGAAAGCTCGTTCCACGCCAGCAACTGCTCCGGCCTTACCGGCTTCGGCTGGAAAAGCCTGATGTTTATCGAATATCCTATATCCCCGTTGGCTATGGGAGGCCCGACCACAGTGACCCGCGCACCGCCTGGCAGGCGCTCGGTTCTCGGAAGCTTTGCCAGAGCTATTGGCTCCGCTTCTGTAATCATCCTGTTCTGAGGACCCAGCATCCTGTCGATTACGATCTTGACTTCCCTCTCCGTGACGCGAATATCAGTTTGGGTGAATCCATGGCTCCCCTTCGTCATGATCCAGACCGTACCGTCCGGATTCACGGTTATCTCGGACACGTCGTCCCTGTTAGGGGGGAGAAGCTGCTCCAGAAAACCAAGCCCCAACAGCTTGTACATGATGTTCTGGAGCAGTTCTTCCTCCTCAGCCGGGCGTATCCTCCCCCAGATTCCCATAGACTGCTCCACCCGGCGCAGGGTCTGTTTCACCAGGTTTCGTATCTCCACTTTGTCGGCTTCGGTGGGAGAAAGCATGATGCGCGCCGGCAGAGCCACGCTCACCGATGCGCTCACGTCGTCCACTATCTTCCTTTTGATCTCGTCGGAAAGGACGAACCGGTTCCTCTTGTGGCTACCCGTGAACCTTTCGATGCTCATTTCAAAAACCTTCTTCCTTTGCTTCTGGTAACCTCTTTGAAGAAAGCATCGGCTATCTTATCTATGCCGGACCGGAAACCTTTGAGTTTCTTGTTCAGGTAAGGGAGCTTACCCACGTTTTGTTCCGTCCTGATTCTCTTCTCGAAAGGAATGGTTGCTATTATCGGTGGGGCAAACCCCAGTTCTTCCATGATGGCTTCTTTTACATCCGCCTCCGTCAGGTTGTCATCGTCCGTGCATTTGTTCAATACCATGTAGATTCCTTCCTGCGGCACACCTTCTTGCTCATCGGCAACCGTGGTCAGTGCGTGTTTTATCCTCTCGATGGCGCGCACGGTGGCCACCACCGAAGGTTCGCTGACGATTATCAAAGTGTTCGCGGAGAACAACGCCCACACGTTCCACCCATAGAGCGACGGCAGATCCATGAGTATGGCATCGTAAGGAGGGGTTTCACCAAGGGCATCCATGATCAAAGAGCCTATTATGTCAGGCCGGTCCGAAACGATCCCATCCGCCAAGTCCCGATCGTTGGGCGATAGAACCACATCCAGCGTCTCGAACCCTGCTGGTTTCTGAATGCTGGCCTCGAAGCCCTCCTGAGTTGGAGATGCGAAATATTCAGCGATGTTTGGTTCCCGGTTGAGGTCGAAGTAAACCGCCAAGTCGTCCGGGGTTTCGAAACTGATCACCAGTGTCCTCAAATTCCTCTTGGCGAGCGCTGCGGCGAGATTCGAAACCACCGTGGAATTGCCCACTCCCACCTTGGCTGAGGTCATGGCGATTATCTTGATCCCGAAAGAAGTAACGGTCAGCCCTTCCTCACCTCTCTCCACCAGATCGAGAGGGCCGGAGGCCTTGTCCCTGCGCAGTATCCTCTCAGCGGTTCCAGCCTCGAAAGCCTTCTGCGCCAGCTTCGACAGATCTACCGGCTTTCTGAAGAACTCCGAAATATTCTTCGAATCCTTGAGCGAATCCTTTATCCATCGAAACTCCATAGGATAAAGGAGAATGACGGGAACTTTCAGGCTTTCCAGCAAGTTCTTTATCTCTGAAGCCTCGACCCCGACCATGACAGACGCATCGATAATAGCGACTTCCGGGGACGTTCTTTTGGCGACCTCCAGCAAACGTTCGTGGGAAGTCTCCAGCCCAACAACCTGCAGCGTCTGATAGCTCGATATCGCCCCGAACAAATCGGTCAGGTCCTTCGGGGGAGCCGCGAGGAGTACCCTTATCGGAGCATTGCGGGTGGTCATTTCGAACCTCCTTGCCCGGTTGTGGATGTGATCACCTTCGAGGCCTGGGGGTTGACCAGTATTGGAGCGTTCTTGTGGATGAAATCGTACACCTTGAACAGCTCGACGCCTACCGGAGGTTGAGAGTAATCGGCACCTGCAGGATCGAGCGTCAACTGTATGGTGCCGTACCTGTTGATCAGCGCCAGCAATTCTGGCAAGGAAATCTCCGGGCCGTTAGGCGCAAGCGGCACAGGTTTTATCGGCACGTCGAGGAGAACAACGCCTTTGCCTCCGGTGAAGGAAGCCGCCGCTCCCCCCATAACCCCCTGGTTCTTCACCTCGGAGTATCTGAAACTCTGTGGAACGAATGCCACCGTTATCCCGGAAGCCACGAACATTGCAGCCGGAGATTCAACCCCGGATGTGGTCCCGCCGGCCATTTGCAGCGCCTGAGGATCGATGATTCCGATGATACTCACCCTGTCTCCCTGATGGAGCATGCCATTGAGTCCCGTGGTCTTGTCAACTGAAACGGCAATGATCCGGTAATCCGGCTTCACCCCAACCGTCAGAACGTTCAATCCCCTTTCACCTATCATAGCTTTCGTAATCTGATCTCCCGGAACCCTTGGCACCGTCACCATTTTACCTACCACATCCTTGGTATCTTTGAAAGCCCCGCTCAACACCCCGGCCTTTGGCATCTGACGCACCGTAACCATCGAAGGTTCTATCACCGTGTTAGCCTCTATGTTAGTGACTGCCACCACGACCGGCTCCGTGTTCTTGAGGCCGTTCAGGAAACCAAGCACAAGGAAGAAAACAATTATGGGAACTCCCAGCACGATCAAAATGTTCTTGATGGACACGGCCGCTTCCTCCTCACCGAGTGATCTTGCTCATTTTACCAAAGATTCGTCCAGCATCCATACATGCAGATTCTTCTTATCGGAAAAGTGTTTTGGCGGGGTGGATAGCCTGGGCGGGTAGAAGATTATCAGATGCCCAGGAGGTGGGGTGAAATGAGTGCCTCTGGTAACGAAAGAGGCCTCCACCACATAGGTCCCGGGATCCGCAAACGGCACCCTCGTCGCTTCCATGACCACTTTGTAGCACATGCCGTGTATGTACCCGCTTTGCAGTATTCGAAAATGCCTGGTACGCGAAAGATCCCAGTACGGATGTACGATCTTCGCCCCCGGGTGCCTCCGGCTCAATTCACCCGATATCCATTGCCTGCTTTCATCGCTCAGGCGCGCATCAAAAGACCACCTGCCGGGCCGCATGTCTATGGGGTCCGGAACGTAAATCGTAGTCCTTTGGAGTATCGGAATCAGGATGACGCGACCGCAGCAGAAAACACGTATGAATCTTATCTCCCAAAAAGTGTATTCCTCCGGGCAAGAAATAGCGGTGACGTAAATATCGGCGCCTCGTCTATCTCTATCCTGCCCTACCACTACCGGATGGGTTATCCTTGGGTTGAAAGTGATGGTGGCTTTCGCCGTTCCATCCAAAGGCTGCAGCGAGGCAACATCGGCCATAGAATGCCGGATCGTGGCGTAACCGCCCTGCCCCGGGGAAGATGCCCCCACAGTACCGGCGGTTGCTATCGAGATTATTATCATCAAAACGGCGAAAGCGAGCTTCCTGTTGCTCATTTTTTCCCGCCTTTGCAAGAGATCATGGTTCCATCTTCACGTACTTGGCATAAACCCACCCGTACAGTTTGGTCCCGGTGACCCGTACACCCAACCACTGCCCATCCGGGCTCTTTCCGTACACATCCAACCTTGTTCCGTCAAAGAGGAATACAACGGTTTTCCTGTCGGCGCTTGGACCGTATCTGAGCCTGAGCACGTTTGTGTTCACGGTGCCATGCGCCACAACCGGGCCGAAAATCCTGGTTATCGTAGGGATCGTCGGTGTGGGCTGTGGCGGTCGGATGGTGGGGACGACCGTAGCCGAGATTTGATGCTCAGCGGTTACCGTTGCCGTGGGAACAATGGTTGGCAGAAGAGCAGCAACGGTCGAAACAGGAGTGGAGATCACCACCGGAGGGAGCACGATGTTTATGACGGGAGGGGTTGGCGTTTGCATTGCGGGACAGTTTTCCGTCGATGGAATACCAGGGCTCTCCGTAGCATCCTCGGGCGTTGCGGTGGGCACCGGCGTGTTCGTAGCAATCAAAGGGGTCGCAAATTTCCACCATGGAACAGGCGTATCAGTAGGCGTGGGAAGCGGAGTCGTTTGAAGAGAACCCGCCTGGGGACTGCTTCCCATCACGGTCCAAGCGTACACAACCATCGAGAAGACCATGCCAATGCCTATATATGTAGGAATCCTGCCCCACCGCATTTTTCCGCCCCCTTATTTGGACAGCCAGGTCACCTGCGCCGTTCCTCTCTCCACGATGGTAATGGCCGGGAACAAAGCAGGGAGCATTCCTGATACCCTCGCTCTGCATGTCACGGTAACCAGGCCGTTCCTGCCGTCCAGGGAGATCCCTACGTTCTGGATGCGTATCCCCCTGGAGGCCAAATCGCTCACATTCTGATAGACGTAAGCGTTTGCTTCTGCGTACGCCGATGGGAGGAACACGATCTCTCCATCCTCCCGCCACGCCGATACATCCACCTCTCTGGCCGCCGCAAGGGCCGCTGCATCGGCGGCATCCTGAAGTTTGCCGCGCACCATAGCGACTCTGCCCATTTCTATGGCAAGGCCGAGGATCGGCACCAAGACAAACGCCGCAAAAGCGGCGAATGTCAAGAGGGAAGCTCCTCGATCTTCACTCCAAAGAATCGAGACGCGCTTGGCCAGCTTCTTCAACGCAACCATCCCTCCTGCCTCATCGACGCTTCTCCCGAAACCACAAACTCATGGGACGGGATGCCGGGAAAGAGTGCCCCAAATCCCCTAAGATAATTTGGCACCCGATAAGTCACCCTGATTCTCAAAGTGCTACCTATGGCGCCCCCCGGGGACAGGACGGTTACCGAAGGGGCGCCAATCGGGAAAGTGGTGGTTGCAAAGGAGAGCGCTGCCGAAGCGGCCACGGCGTCTTGATTGGATTGGGCTACGGCGCCTGCCCTCGCTCCATACCTTGCAGCTTCTTCGGCCATCTGGCTTGCGAAAACGACCATGCCGAGGTTGACGACTGCCAGCATGACCAGGAGCAGAATCGGCAGTACCAAAGCCGCCTCCAGCAGCTCCGCTCCTTCGTTCTCAGAGAATTTTCTACGAATCCCTGTCATATCCAACGCGATCCACTCCCCAGAAGTTCTACGACTGTTCCCAGTACACGATCACATGTTAGCGCCGACGTACCTCAGGTACTGGGAAATCCGCCCTCCGAGGTACCTGAGGGAAGCCACGGCCGCAATCGCCACCAGCGCAAGGATCAACGCATATTCGGCCAAATCGGCACCCTCGTCGTCCTGCAGATAGAGCATCGCCTTCAGGTAAGTCTTCAACAGCTTGTCCGTCATTTTTACCTCCTTTTGATTTTTTGTCTTATGCGACGTACCGTCACATGTTAGCGCCGACGTACCTCAGGTACTGGGAAATCCGCCCACCGAGGTACCTGAGGGAAGCCACAGCCGCAATCGCCACCAGCGCAAGGATCAACGCATATTCGGCCAGATCGGCACCCTCGTCGTCCTGCAGATAGAGCATCGCCTTCAGGTAGGTCTTCAACAGCTTGTCCATCATTTCTCCACCTCCATTCGATAAATTTTATCACTTCAGTTTAATTACCAAAAGGCTCTCTCGACATTTCTGCCAATTAGAGCCTTCACCACCGGAGACAATAAAAATTTACCACACTCATCTTAAGTGTGGTAAATCCAGAAGGAGAGAAAACGAAAGGCGCAAACCAACGAACAGTTTGCGCCTTTTCCATCTTCACTTATCTCCCTAAGCTCATTTACATTATACTCGGAATCCACCCTCTTGTCAAGGGTAAAATATCAAAAAATCGACTTACTCGGCATTTTCTACCGAATCAATCCGGTATGATCCTGGTGCCGGTCTTGCCCTCCAGGGCAGCGGTAATGTGCTCCGGATCGGTGATGATCGCTTCTTTCCCTCCGGCCTCCAGGTACCAGATGATCGCCCGGATCTTCGGCTCCATGCTTCCCTTGGCAAAGTGTCCCTCCTTCAGGTACTTCTTCGCCTCGGAGACTGTCATCTGATCGATGGCTTTCTGGTTCGGCTTGTTGAAGTTCAGATAGACTTTCTCCACAGCGGTGGAGATGAGGAACAGGTCGGCTTTGATGGAACGTGCCAGCAGCGAGGACGCGAAATCCTTGTCTATGACCGCCGCAACGCCCTTCAGATTTCCATCGTCGTCCTCGATCACTGGGATTCCACCTCCGCCGACGGTAATGGTGATGATTCCGGCCTCCAGGAGCTCGCGTACTGCATCCAGCTCCACGATCTTCTGAGGAATCGGGGAAGGCACCACACGCCTCCAGCCGCGCCCGGCGTCCTCGACCACCGTCCACCCGAACTCCTTCGCCCTCCGCTTGGCCTCCTCTTCGTCCATGAAGGAGCCGATCGGCTTGGTGGGGTTCTGGAACGCTGGGTCGTTCTTGTCCACCAAAACCTGGGTCACCACGGTGGCGGCCGCCTTTGCCATCCCGCGCTTCTTGAATTCGTTGTATAGGTTCTGCTGGAGAGCATAGCCGATGGCGCCTTGCGTGTCTGCCCCGCACACATCCAGCGGAACTTCATGCATTCCGGCGACCTTCGCCGCTATCTCGGAGCGTCGGAGGATGAATCCCACCTGCGGTCCGTTCCCATGGCCGATGGCCACGTCCCACCCTTTTTCGATCATGTCGGCGATGTGATGACAGGTTTCCTTCGCCGCGTTGTACTGATCCTGAACGCTGACATGCTGTTTGTCCTTGATCAAGGAATTGCCGCCTATGGCAACTACTGCTAATTTCCCCATTGAAAAAACCTCCTCGAAATATTGTTGCCGACGGTGTAGGGGCGACCTGCAGGTCGCCCCTACGGTGTGCCGTGTCCGCGGGGCGACCCGCGGGCCCCCTATTCGCTCGTTACCACATCGTCAGGGCCATTGCGGCCTTCTGGACGTGCAGCCTGTTTTCGGCTTCGTCGTACACCACCGATTGCGGCCCGTCGAGCACGCCGTCGGTGACCTCGATGTTTCTGTCCGCAGGCAGCGGGTGCATGTAGATAGCATCCGGCTTCGCCAGGGACATCTTCCTCTCGTCGGTGATCCAGTCCTTGTACTGATCCTGTATCCGCTTCCCTTCCTCGGGATCGGCGGTGGTGACCAGCGGCCCCCAGGACTTGGCGTAGATGATATCGGCATCCTTGAACGCTTCCTCCATGTCGTCCACCACCTCGAACCCGACGCCGAACTTCCTGGCCTGCGCCTTTGCTTCCTCCATGATGTCGTCCCGCAGCTTGAACTCGGGCGGGTGTGCCAGGGTGATGTCCAGCCCGAATCGCGGCATCTGGAGGATCAACGACTGCGGCACGGAGATCGGCTTGAGGTAGGAAGAAGCGTATGCCCAGGAGACCACCATCTTCTTGCCGCGGAGATCGCGGCCTTTCTTCTCGATGACGGTCATCAGGTCCGCCAGGATCTGGAAAGGGTGGAACAGGTCGCATTGCATGTTGAGCACCGGCACGCGTGAGTATTTCGCCACGTCGTTGATGTATTTGTTGCCGATGCCCCAGTCCACCTGGCGAATGGCGATGCCGTCGTAGTAGCGCCCCAGGATCTCGCCGATTTCCTTGGCGGTGTCGCCGTGGGAAATCTGGGTTGTGCGGTAATCGATGAAAGCTGCATGCCCGCCGAGTTGCGCCATGCCGGCTTCGAAGGAGCTCCTGGTGCGGGTGCTGCTGAAGAAGAAGAGCATCGCCAGCACTTTGTCCCGCAGGTACGGGTGCGGTTCGCCCAGCGCCCGCTTCCGCTTCAGCTCGAAAGCAAGGTCGAGAACGGTTTCGACTTCCTCTTTGGAAAGGTCGAGATCGCTGATTATGTCACGCCCACGAAGATTAGTTTGCATTTTAGTCTCCTTGTCAAATTAGTCGATTAGTTTAGTTAGTCAGTTAGTCTGGTAGTCTGGTCCGGTAGTCCTTAGTCGGGTGACATTCAGTCAGGCAGTCGGGCGGCGGTGCTCGGTCTGGCAGTCAGTGGCGATTGCGGTTCAGGTAGCGGATCAGGCCGTTGATGCACTTTTTCACGTCATCGGCGAGATCGTACACCTGCTCCAGATCGTCCCTGCGGATGTACCCGAGGTCCAAAGCCAGGTACAGCTGAGATTGCACCTCGCTGGCCGAGCGGCGGGAGATGCGCAAGAATCGAACGAACTCCGTGTCGGAACCAGAATCGAACCCTTCTGCTATGTTGTGCATCACAGAGCCCGCGGCTCCCTGAATCTGCCCACTCAGACGGAGATCCCTGCGGAACTCCACCCCCGCAGTGAGATCATACACTTTGTTCGCCAGTCGCCGGGCTGACTGCCAGCACCGCAAATCCTCGAACCGCTCGATCCTGCTCATCCGCCACTCGACTACTCGACTACCGGACTACTCGACTACCCGACCCTTTTATTCCATCGCCCCAAGAACCAACGCCAGGATGGCCATCCTGACCACCACACCGTTGAACGCCTCTTCCCAGTACCTCGCCCAGTGTGTGGTATCCACATCGGTCGGGATCTCGTCCATGCGCGGGAAGGAGTGGAGCAGGATTGCGTCCCCCTTGGCCTTGGTCTGCAGGAGTTCCTTGGTGATCTTGTAGTTGGCCGGGGTCATGCCCACATCCCCCTTGCGCTCGTCACGAGGCTTGGTGTAATCGGGTTGAACCACAGGCTCCACCAGAATGACGTCCGCATCGCCGATGGCCTGCTCCACGTGCTCCGCCTCCCGGAAATTCAGTCCCATCTCGGTGATCTCGGCCTTGAACTCATCGGTCAGCCTCATCTCCGGCGGGGAGACGAAAGTAACCTGGCTGTCGAACTTGGTGAGGGCGTAAGCCAGGGAGTGCATGGTGCGCATCCGCATATCGCCGACGGCCAGCCATTTCAGCCCGTCGATGCGCCCCTTCTCCCGGAGCACGGTGTAGAGATCGGTGAGGATCTGGGTCGGGTGCTCGCCCCAGCCATCGCCTCCGTTGATAACCGGGATGGAAGCCCATTTCGCCGCCTCCGCCGGAGCGCCCTGCTGGAAGTGACGCATGACGATGACGTCGCCGTAGTACTCCAGCATCTTGACGGTGTCCTTGATGGATTCCTGATACCAGTCGCCGGCGCGGGTCATCTTGGCATCGGCAAAGCCGGTGACGTGCCCGCCGAGCCGGTGCATCGCCGCCTCGTGGGCCAGCCTGGTCCGGGTCGAAGGCTGGTAGAACGCCACGACCAGTGTCTTCTCCTTCAGCAGATCCACGTTCCGACGCTCACGGGCAATCGGCTCCATCTCTTCTGCGACTTCGAAGATTCGGAAGAACTCGCCTCGCTCGAAATCCTTCAGAGAGAGAATGTCACGTCCGAGAAAGCTCTTCATGGTAAAACCTCCCTTTCATTGAGTTTTGTGATTTTCTATTTCGACGGCGTTCGCCGTTTCGAACGTTTCCGTATTCAGATCCCGGCGCCGTTTTCGATCCCACGCCTCGGAATCCTGCGGATCACGTGAAAGTGGAAATGCCCCGGCACGAAGTAGCTGACGGAATAATCGACTACATCTCCTTTCGTCGAGAAAAGCTGTGCTTCTATTTTCATCAAAGCGGTCCCGCGGCGAACATCGAGCTGGGACGCCAGCTCCTTGCTCGCACCCCTGGCGGTGATGTCGGTACGTGAGTACGCCAGCGCGGGGTGTCCTCGCTCGATGAAAAGGTCGAGAACCGAACCGTGGAACCCTTTTCCGAGGTCGTCCTGGGTGAGATATTCCGTGGGCACCACGTCCACCAGGTAAGCCACGGGGTTCCCTTCGATGGAGATCGTGCGGGATACGACCAAGACGTCCGTAGGGCCCTCCAACTGAAGCCCTGCAAGCTCCTTCTCCGTCGCCAGGCGTTCCTCCACCTCCAGACTGGTTACTTCCGTCTCTATTCCTTTGCGTCTGGCAAGGCTGTCTATGCTCTCCAGCACCTCGAGGCCGGATTCCAGCATGGGGATCTTCGGAGCGACGAACGTCCCGACGCCGTGCTTCCTTATGACCAGTCCCCTTTCCTCGAAGGTGCGCATGACTTCCCGGAGCGTTGCCCTGGACACGCCCATCTCCCTGGCCAGGACCGGTTCCGGCGGCAGCTTGTCCCCAGGCTGCAACCTGTCCAGGAGAGAGTAGAGCGCATCCTCCACCTGGACGTGGGTAGGACGGACTTTTTGCATCGCAACGGGCACTGGGCCGACTATATGCGTTTGATCTTCGAACGACATAATGTTCCTTCATTCTCCCTCGGGGCCATCAGGAGTAGGTCCCGAACGAATCTGATAGATGTCTGACATCAGACAATATCATAGCACAAACAGGGATCGAGTGCAAAGTTCAAAACCGAATAGGACTTACGCAGTCCACACGTTCTATCCACCTGAACCTCGTTCCATGCCCTTCGTTTCGTCGCTGGTGCGAGCTGCTGTGTCGAGTCCAATAAAGTCGTACCGGGACAAGTTTCACAGAGTCATTCCGGTTTGGGGCAGAATCCCGCTGAATCAGGATTCTCCTGGGTAGGCGAGGGCAGTGCCCTCGCCTACCCAGCGATTCACCATCAGCTCCCATACGGGACGAGCAGACCACGATACCAGTGCACCCGCCGTCATCCCCTCAGACCAAAAGCGTCCCTATGTGATACACGAGCATCGTAACGGCAACGGCCATGGATAGCGGGATGAAAATGCTCGCGAGAGTCCATTTCACACTTTTGGTCTCCTTCCAGGTCGCCCAGATCGTCACGAGGCAAGGCATGTACAGCATATAGAACGTCAAAAACGTGAACGCCGTCAACGTACTCCATTGTGAACGGAGGAAGTCGAGGACCTGCGTCGAATCCTGCAAAGATTGCTGGAGCCCGTAAGTCATGGCGAGGGATGGAAGTACTATCTCCTTGGCCGGGAGGGTGAAAAGCAGGGATGTAATCATCTCGCCGCTCAAGTGAAACGGTGTGCCCAGAGGGGCAAGGAGCCGCACCAGGCGTCCGACAAGGGTTTCTTGGAATGGAACCCCGTGCGGGGTGTTGCCGAGCATCCAGATGATCAGGCTCGCGGGTGCAGCGATCTCGACCGCTCTCAGCATCACACGGCCAGTCTGTATCCAGAGGGAATTCCACAGGACTTTTCCCCATTGCGGCTTGCGGTACGGAGGAAGTTCCAGCACCACCCCGCCCGGCTCTTTCCGAAAGATCGTGTTGTTCAGAATCCACGTGACGATGAACACGCTCCCGAGGCTGATCCCGACCAGCCCGAGCATGGCGAAAAGAGCCCTGCTCCCGAAGAACAGCACCGCCAGCACTATCCCCGCCCCGAACCGGCCGTTGCATATGACCAGCGGGCTGGTGAGTATGGCGACGAGCCTGTCCTTTTCGTTGTCGATGATCCTCGTCGTGAGCACCCCGGTTACATTGCAGCCGAAGTCCATCATGCAGATAAGGCATTGCTTCCCCTGGGAGCCGACAGATTTCATCACCCGATCCAGATTGAACGCAACCCTGGGGATGAAGCCCATATCCTCCATCAAAGCGAAGAGCGAGAAGAAAATCACCATAGGCGGGAGCATCACGGCGATTACCGTACCCGTACCGACGAATACCCCATCCACAAGAGCTCCGGTTACCCACCACGGAGCGCCTACCCCTTGCAACCAGCTTCTGCTGGCGTGGGCAAACCAGTTGCTCGCTTTCTCCAGCAAATCCGACGGGTAGTTGGAACCCTGTATCGTCAACCAGAACACCAGGGTGAGCATGGCGAGCATGACAGGCCATGCCCAATAACGGTGGGTCAGGAAACCATCCACTTTCTCCGTAAGCGTGTCCCGAACGCGCCCATGCCGTTTCTGCGTCAGGTGCACTATCCTATCGGCAAGAACGTACCTCCTCCTGACGATCTCGACTTTTGCATCCGGCTCCATCCCTTCTCCCAGACGGTAGGCAGCTTCCAGTATAGGGGACAAAGATTCCAGGGTAGGGTTGGCACCCTCTCTCAGCAGACCGGAGCAGCACTCGCCGAGATCGCCTTTTCTGAATGCTTCCACCACTTCCGGATCGTCTTCCAGGAGCTTGGTGGCAAGCCATCTCGTCTTCTTGTCGAACCCCACGTTCCGGAGCATCCTCTCGAGCACCGTTATGGCGCTTTCAATGACTCTGCCGTAGTCCACCTTCACGGGAGAAGTTTCGATCCTTCCCAGAGCCACGGACACGGCGGCGGACACAAGTTCGTCCAGCCCCTTTCCCTGAACCGCCACCGTCGGGGTCACCGGCACGCCGAGGGTTTCCGACAGCTTCTCCACGTCGGTCTCGATGCCGAGGCGCTCTGCTTCGTCCACGAGGTTGAGCGCAACCACCACCTTGTGGGTCATTTCGAGAACCTGCAGGGTCAGGTTCAGGTTTCTTTCCAGGTTGGTTGCATCCACCACGTTGATGATAACGTCCGGTTCTTCGGAAAGTATGTAGTCCCTGGCTATCACCTCCTCCGGGGAATGGGCAGCCAGACTGTAAGTTCCCGGCAGGTCTACCACCACGATCTCCCGTCCTTGAAATTCGAGCCTGCCCTCGGCAAGCTCCACCGTCTTTCCCGGCCAGTTGCCGGTGTGCTGGTTCGAGCCGGTCAGTGCGTTGAATATGGCGCTTTTCCCCACGTTAGGGTTGCCCGCCAGGGCGAAGTGCAGTCTGCTTCTTTTCTCGTCCATTCACTCTCCCTCGGATTCCTGCAACGGCTTGACCAGGACTTTGGAGGCGAGGTCGTTCCTGAGGGAAATGGAGGAATTCATCACCCTGTACTCCACAGGATCGCCAAGTGGAGCCTTCCTCGCCACTTCCACCACAGCCCCCGGAACGAGCCCCATATCCAGCATCCTGCGCAGCATCTTCCCGCTCTCCTTGATCTCCTGAACCACCCCTTTCTCCCCCACATTGAGGCTGCTCAAGGGCACGAGTTCCTCCGGGGCTTTCTCCACGAGCATTTGATCCGCCATGGAAGTGGCGAGCACATGTCGTCTTCCGGCGCTTTCCACCAGCAACCTGCCAGGAGTCTTGCGCAGTATCTCCAGGTGGCTGCCGGGGGTCAATCCCATTGCCACGAGCTGGTCCACGAGGGCTTTAGGCTCGTCCTCTATCTGCACCACTTCAGCCCGTTCCCCGATCGGCCATTTGCTGAGAGGAATCCCCGAAGGAGATTCCAGATGTCCTTCCGCATCCGGTATCGGGGCGCCATGCGGGTCGTGAGTGGGGTTGCCCAGTTCTTCCGCCATCCGCTCTACTTCCTCCCGAGAGACTTCATGTTCCCTCAGGTCCGCGAGCTCGTGCACCTGGTTCAGAGGCATGTTCTCCTCTTCCGCAAGGTACTGTTCCAGCAATCGGTGCGCTCTGATGAGGTCCAGAGCACGCTTCGTTCCTTCCTCAGTTAGCCGCACTCCTTCCCCCGTCCGCTCCTTGACGAAATTCCTCTCCTTCAAGGATTCCATCGCCGGGTAAAGCAGGTAGAGAGGCACTCCGGAAACCCTGGAGAGGGAAGGCATGTCCACGAACTCTCTGTCACCGTGGACAGCGTACAGATGCTTCAGGGCGTCCTCCATAGCCACCTTGCGGGCTTTGGCGATCTTCCTTCTCTGAGACCAAAGTCCCTTCTCGGGCCAGAATATCCAGAGCAGCAACGCAACCGAGAACCCTGACAACAGCAGGATCGTCAGTATCTTCCAATCGTACATGTCGAACTCCTCGATTATGGAGGCTATATGGCTCCAAAATGAAGCTTGCTTCGATTGTATCACAGAAAACTGAGCTCCTAAAATCCTACACGGGGTCCCCCTGTTCCGGGGCCCCCGAAGGTGGGACGAGAGCTAAGCGCAATTTGACCGCCGGAAGAATGGATGATATATTTTTGGTTGTCTGGCACTTCCCGATCTATTCCGTGTTTTTCGAGGGATTCGTTTCGACCTAACTTTATCGAAAGGAGCAGTCAATGGACACAAATTCTCGTTCCACCGGCAGTCCTCCAAGTCTCTGGAAATTGCTCAAGCGTAAGGAAGTTTTTGCATGGACCATGTACGACTGGGCAAATTCCGCTTTCCCGATGATCATGATGTCTTCCATACTCCCGATTTATTACTACAAAGTGGCCGGAGCTCACCTTCCGGGCAACCGCGCCACAGTATATTGGGCGTACACCACAGCCATAGCTTTGCTGATCGTAGCTCTCATAAGCCCGATCATAGGGGCAATGGCGGACTTCAGCGGGGCAAAGAAGAAGTACCTCTCGGGATTCGCTCTCCTGGGGATACTCGGGTCGGCTTTACTCTTCGGGGTCTATGAAGGCGATTGGCTGAAGGCTTCTATTTTCTTCATCATCGGTAACGTTGGTTTCGCAGCAGCCAACGTGTTCTACGACGGGCTGCTTCCGCACGTGGCTGCCGAAAACGAGCGGGATATGGTATCGGCAGCAGGATACGCCATGGGATATCTGGGCGGAGGCTTGCTGCTGGCGATCTGTCTGGCGCTGATAATGACGGCGCCGGAAGCGAAAACCGGTTTCTTCACGAGGCTTTCGTTCATTCTCACGGCAGTGTGGTGGCTGGTTTTCATGATTCCATTGCTGAAGTGGGTGCCGGAGCCCAAGCGCAGGGTGTTGTCGAACGAGGTTGGGATGAACCCGGTGCAGGCCGGTTTCAGCAGGCTGGCCCGAACTTTCGGCAAAGTGAGAAGGTACAACGAGCTGTGGAAGTTCCTCCTGGCTTTCTGGATCTACAACGACGGGATCAACACCATCATCAAAATGGCGACCATATACGGAACCGAAATCGGCATCGGTTCCACGAGCCTCATAGGAGCTCTGCTGATGATTCAGTTTGTGGGAATCCCGTTCTCGTTCTTCTTTGGATGGCTGGCAGGCAAGATCGGCACGAAGCGTTCGATTTACATTGCGCTGGCAGTATACACGCTGATCTCCGTCGGCGGTTACTTCATGAGCACAGCCTGGCACTTCTGGGTGCTTGGGTTCGCCGTGGCGATGGTGCAGGGAGGCTCGCAGGCGCTTAGCCGCTCCCTGTTCAGCCAGATGGTACCGAAGAGCCAATCGGCGGAGTTCTTTGGGTTCTTCAGCGTCAGCGCCAAATTCGCCGGAATCTTTGGACCGCTCCTGTTCGGGCTCGTTGGTGAGATCATGGGAAGCAGCAGGCTGAGCATCGTCTCCATCATCGTTTTCTTCATCGTCGGTGGCTACCTGCTCACACAGGTGGACGAAGAAGAAGGAATGAGAGTTGCCCGAGAGGACGAAGCGGTCATATTGCAGGAAGCCGCAGCCTGAGCAGAAAGTCCAGGGATCGGCGAAGCGGGTTGCGTACTACCTTATCCACTCTCTGCCGCTCCGCCGACCCGATTATGTGCTTCTCTTCTCCATCAATCCAACGCGAAGAAACCAGAGGCTTGGGCCCCTGAAGAATCCGACTGTAGTGGCGGCCTGCGGGTCGCAACTACGGTCGCCTCCGCTGTGGAATAGCACACCGGCAAAAAGGGGAGCCTTCACCTCCATTCCAGAGCACAGCCCATATTCCGCACCTTCAAGATTCGAATTACGTGAATTTCTTCTTTGCACAGGTACGAATCTGTAGGACTGGCTGTTATCCAGTCCATGGACTTTGGATTTTTGGAGTTTGTAAACGGGTTCACGTAGACTTTCCTACTGCATCAGCGAATCAACGGACTACGTCCCC
>Ga0256833_1000919_pt1 | contig 22255 bp, 24 predicted proteins | sample 356284metaG_FD_190535 | JGI IMG/M metagenome (GOLD analysis project Ga0256833, IMG submission 190535) | Hydrothermal vent microbial communities from Mid Atlantic Ridge, Atlantic Ocean - 356-284 | ecosystem: Environmental > Aquatic > Marine > Hydrothermal vents | place: Atlantic Ocean: Mid... | reverse complement strand
GCGGCAGGGCATCATCGACGCGGGAATCGGGCGCCGGATCATGGAGACCCTGAAAGAGATTATGGGGGAGCTGGACGCGGGGACCTTTCCCTTCGATGCCGCCTCGGAGGACATCCACATGGCCATTGAGGCCCGCTTGTTGGAGAAGATGGGGCCCGAGGGCGGGGCCCTTCACACGGCGCGAAGCCGGAACGACCAGGTGGCCACGGACCTTCGCCTCTACGTGAAGGCGGAGATCGGGGAGATCCGGGAACTTCTCCGGGGTCTCATGGCGGCCTTCACCGAAAAGGCCAGGGAGCATATCGACCTCATCCTGCCCGGGTTGACCCACCTTCAGCACGCGCAGGCGGTCCGGTTTTCCCACCATCTCATGGCCTACGTGGAGATGTTGCACCGGGACGAAGAGCGCCTGGCGGACGCGCTGAAACGGATGGATTTCTGTCCCCTGGGAAGCGGGGCCCTCGCGGGGACGACCTTCCCCATCGACAGGGAGTTCGTGGCGGAGCGGCTGGGATTCCGCGGAGTGACGCGAAACAGCATGGACGCCGTATCCGACAGGGATTTCGTTGTCGAGTTCCTTGCCTGTCTCTCCCTCGTCATGGCGCATCTTTCCAGGTTTGCCGAGGACCTCATCCTCTGGAACAGCCTATATTGGCACCTCATCGAGCTGCCCGACGAACTTGCGACAGGCAGCAGCATGATGCCCCAGAAAAAGAATCCGGACGGGGCGGAACTCATCCGGGGGAAGAGCGGCAGGGTCTTCGGCCACCTGACGGCCATGCTGACGGTTCTCAAGGGGCTTCCCATGACCTACAACCGGGACCTGCAGGAAGACAAGGAACCCCTGTTCGATGCCGTGGACACGACCCGGAGTTGTTTACGCGTGGCCACGCTTCTGGTAAAAGGATTGAGACCGTTACCGGATGAAATGGCGAAGGCCACCCGGCGGGGGTATCTCCAGGCCACGGACCTGGCCGACTACCTGGCCCGAAAGGGCCTTCCCTTCCGCCAGGCCCATGAAGTGGTGGGCCGGATCGTTGCCCATGCCATCGCCGAGGGGAAGAATCTCTCGGAGATGCGCCTGGAGGAGATGAAACGCTTCTCGCCCCGGTTCGGGGAGGACGTGTTCGAGGTCCTTTCCGTGGAGAGGGGCGTTGATCTGAGAAATGGAACCGGCATGACGGGACGGGAGGCGGTCCTGGCGCACATCGCCCATGCCGAGGAACACTACTTGAAGAGCAAGGAGGCGTAGATGGAGACGAGAGGGATGTTGCGAATGCGATCCTGCGCGGTGATTGGGATCGTGATGCTGGCGTTTGTCATGGCGGGGTGCGGAAAAAAGATGCGTCCCATCCCGAAGGATGCCACGGTTCCGAGGGCGGTGAAGGAGCTTAGGGCCGTGAAGACGGGCCCGGTCATCCGGCTGAGCTGGGAGGCGCCCGTCAAGGATCTTAAGGGAAGGAAACTTCATAACCTCGCCGGTTACAAAGTCCTGCGGAAGGTCATCAAGCCGGGGAGCAACGACTGTATCGATTGTCCCGGGGGATTTACGCAGGTGGCCGTCCTGGACCTGGACCACCCGGTGAATTTCCGCGAGAAAGACGACATGGCCTACTGGGAGGACAGGGATCTCCTGAAAAAGGGTGTTTACGTCTATCGTGTGGTGCCTTTCAACAAGGACGGCTACGATGGGGCCATCTCCGGCTACGTCACGGTGAAAGTGGACTGAGATGAACGCGTTCAACTACCGTGAAAGACAGCTCTACGCGGAGGACTGCAAGGTCTCCGACATCGTTGCCGAGGTGGGAACCCCGCTCTACATCTACAGCCGGGAGACGCTGGAGCGCCACTTCAGGGTCTTCGACCAGGCCCTAAACGGCCTGGAACATATCATATGTTTTTCCGTGAAATCCAACTCCAACCTGGCGGTCCTTCGTCTGTTCGCGAACTTGGGCGGCGGGGCGGATATTGTCTCCGGGGGGGAGCTTTTTCGCTGCCTGAAGGCGGGGATGGACCCGGGGCGTATCGTCTTTTCCGGCGTGGGAAAAACGACGGACGAGATTCGTTACGCCCTCGCCTCGGGTATTCTCATGTTCAACGTGGAATCCGAGATGGAACTGGACCGGATTCAGGAAGTAGCCTCCGCAATGGGAAAAGTGGCCCCCATCTCCTTTCGCGTCAACCCGGACATCAATCCGAAAACCCATCCTTACATCTCCACAGGCCTTAAGAAGAACAAGTTCGGGGTCGAGGTGGACCGAGCCGTGGCGCTCTACAAGAAGGCCGCCCGGATGAACGCCATCCGCATCCTCGGGATCGATTGCCATATCGGGTCGCAGCTGACCACGCTCAGCCCCTTCGAGGAGACCGTCCTGAAACTGCGCGAGATTGTGGAGGAGCTCCAGGAAGAGGGGATTCCCATTCGTTGGATCGACCTGGGGGGCGGCCTGGGCATTACCTACCGGGATGAAGCCCCGCCGTCCCCGGAGGCCTACGCGGATACGGTTCGGCGGGCGGCCTCCGGGATGACACAGGGATTCATCTTCGAGCCGGGACGGGTCATGGCGGGCAACGCCGGGATTCTGGTGACCCGGGTGCTCTACGTCAAGCGGGGTCCCGTGAAGACCTTCATCATCGTCGACGCGGGGATGAACGACATGGTGCGTCCCAGCCTTTACGATGCCTACCAAGAGATTCGACCTGTCGTGGAGACGGACCGGAAGATCATGGCGGACGTGGTGGGACCTATCTGCGAGTCGGGGGACTTCCTCGCCAAGGAGCGGGAGGTTCCGGACGCGGAACCGGGGGACCTGTTGAGTGTCATGAGCGCGGGGGCCTACGGGTTTACCATGGCGTCCAATTACAATTCGCGGCCAAGACCCGCGGAGGTCTTGGTCAATGGAAACGAATTTTTCGTGATCCGGGCAAGGGAAACCTTTGAGGACCTCGTCCGGGGAGAGCGGATTCCTCCCTGGCTGTCATAGGAGCTGCGAGTGAAGAAGGCGAACGAGATTCGATTCACCAAAATGAGCGGGAGCGGGAACGATTTTATCTTCATGGACGGGATGGACGGATCCTATTCCTGGGTTGACAGCATGTGGGTGCGGCAGGTATGCCAGCGCGCCCTCTCCGTAGGGGCCGACGGGCTCGTCGTGCTGGAGAAGGACCCGCGTTACGATTTCACCTGGCGGTTCTTCAACAGCGACGGCACCATCGCGGAGATGTGCGGCAACGCGAGCCGGTGCGCCGCCCGATTCGCCTACGAGAAGGGGATCGCCGGTTCCACCATGACCTTTGGAACCCTTGCCGGGCCCATCAGGGCGGAGGTTCACGGGAAACGGGCCAAGGTCCAGTTGACGGAGCCGCGCCTTTTTGCTTCCGACCTGGCTATAGAGGTGGACGGAAGGCCGTATCGCCTCTTTTACATCGACACGGGGGTGCCCCACGTAGTCCTGGAGGTGGAGGACCTGGAGGGCTTTCCCCTCGTGGAGGTGGGTCGGAAGATACGCTTTCACGAGAAGTTCTCGCCCGCGGGAACAAACGTGAACATCGCGAAGGTGACGGGGGACAACGCCCTCGCCCTCCGCACCTATGAGCGGGGGGTGGAGGACGAAACCCTCGCCTGCGGGACGGGATCCGTGGCGGCGGCTTTGATGTTGTCCATGAAGCGGGGATTCACCCCGCCCGTTTCCGTCCGGGCGGCCAGCGGGGAAACGCTCACCATCTCCTGGGAGGGGAACGTGGGCACCTGGGCGCCGGTCTATTTCGAGGGGGAGGTCCGGTTCATCTACGAGGGAGTGCTCCACCCGGAGGCCATCCAGGAAACGCCGGGAAGGAAACTTTAAAAAGACGAGAAGGGGGAATCATGATATTCGAGGGAAGCATGGTGGCAATCGTGACGCCGTTCAAGGACGGGCGTCTCGATGAAGCGGCCTTCAAAAACTTGATTGAATGGCATATCGAAAGCGGGACGGACGTCATCGTCCCGTGCGGAACCACGGGGGAATCGGCGACCCTGTCTTTCGAAGAGCACGACCGAGTCATTGAGCTGGCGGTGGAAACGGTGAACGGCCGGGTCCCGGTCATGGCCGGGACAGGGTCGAACAACACCACGGAGGCCATCCGACTCACGAGGGACGCCAAGGCCGCGGGGGCGGACGGGGCCCTTCTCATCACCCCGTATTACAACAAGCCCACCCAGCAGGGGCTCTATGAGCACTACGAGGCCATCGCGAGGACGGTCGACTTTCCCATGGTTCTCTACAACGTGCCCGGCCGCACGGGCCTGAACATGCTGCCGGAGACCGTGGCGCGCCTGTCGAAGATCGACGTCATCGTGGGCGTGAAGGAGGCGACCGGATCCCTCCGCCAAGCCTCGGAGATCATCGCCCTTTGCGATGACGATTTCGCCGTCATCTCCGGGGACGACTTCATCAACTTTCCTCTGCTTGCCGTGGGAGGCAAGGGGATGATCTCGGTGACGGCGAACGTGATACCGGGCGACCTGGCGGCCCTTTATGACGCCTGGAAGGCGGGCGATGTTGCCAGGGCGCGGGAACTCCACTATAAAACCCTTCCGCTGCACCAGGCCATGTTCTACGAGACCAATCCCATCCCCGTGAAGACGGCCCTGGCGAAGATGGGGAAAATCGCCCACGAATTGCGGCTGCCGCTGTGCCCCCTGTCGGAAGCGAACGACAGGAAGCTGGAGGAAGCGCTCAAGAAATACGGCCTGCTGGAGAACTGAACGGTGAATATTTTACAGGCCATCGGCAATACGCCGATGGTCAAGATAAGAAAACTCACGACCGCCCCCATCTATGCCAAGGCGGAGTTTTTAAACCCGGGCGGAAGCATCAAGGACCGGGTGGCCCTCCACATGATCGAGACGGCCGAGAAAAACGGCCGCCTGAAACCGGGGTCCGTTATCGTGGAACCCACCTCGGGCAACACGGGGATCGGCCTCGCCTTCGTGGGGGTCCAGAAAGGGTACCGGGTCCGTATCGTCATGCCGGAGAACATGAGCGAGGAGCGAAAGAAGATTATCCGCGCCTTCGGGGGGGAACTGGTCCTGACGCCCGCGGAGGAGAGCCTGACGGGGGCCATCGAGAGGGCCGAGGCGCTCCAGCGGGAGGACTCGCGGGTTTTCGTCCCCCAGCAGTTCGAGAACCCCGCTAATCCGGAGATCCACTACCTCACCACGGCAAAGGAGATCTGGGAGCAGATGGAGGGCGAGATCGCCGCTTTCGTGGCGGGCGTGGGCAGCGGCGGGACCCTGGCGGGCGTGGGAAAGTTCCTGAAGGAGAAAGACCCCGGAATCCACCTGGTGGCCGTGGAACCCAAGAACAACTCGGCGATCCTCGGCGACGAGCCGGGCCTGCACCAGATCCAGGGGATCGGCGACGGATTCGTGCCCAAGATCCTCGATGTCTCCATCATCGACGATGTGGTGACTGTCACCGACGAAGATGCCATCGGCACCACGCGCCGCCTGGCGAGGGAAGAAGGCCTGCTGGTGGGGACCTCTTCGGGCGCCAACATATGGGCGGCCATGGAGATAAGCAAGCGGATCGCGGGAAACGTTGTTACGGTGCTGCCGGACCGCGCCGAGCGGTATTTCAGCACCAGCCTGATATAGGATATAGAAGGAGGGGGATATGGTATCGGTCATCGTTTGCGGGGCGGGGGGACGAATGGGTGGACGCATCATCACCCTTTTGTCTCAAACGGACGGGGCGCGGCTCGCGGGGGCCGTGGAGCGTCCCGATCACCCCCTGGTGGGGAAGGACATCGGAAAGGCCCTGGGCCTGGGGCCGTTGGGCGTCCAGGTGGTGGACGACCTCTCCAAGGCCTTAACCGCGGGGGACGTGGTCATCGATTTCACCCACATCGACAGCGCCCTTAGGCACATCGAGATGGTCATGGACGCGGGCAAGGCCATCGTGGTGGGGACCACGGGCTTCGAGGCGTCTCACATGGAGAAGGTGAAGACGTGGGCGAAAAAGGGGAAGTGTCTTATCGCCCCCAACATGAGCGTGGGCGTGAACCTCCTCTTCAAACTGGCCTACGAGGTGGCGCGCACCCTGGGAGACGACTACGACGTGGAGATCCTGGAGGCCCACCACAACCAGAAAAAGGACGCCCCCTCGGGAACGGCCATGAAACTGGGCCGGCAGGTGGCCAGCGCCCTGGGCCGCGACCTCTCTAAGGTGGGCGTTTACGGCCGGCAGGGGATGGTGGGCGCGCGGACGAAAGAGGAGATCGGGATGCAGGTCATCCGCGGCGGCGACATCGTGGGCGAGCATACCGTCTTCTTCATCGGCACCGGGGAGCGCATCGAGCTGACCCACCGGGCCATGAGCCGGGACAACTTCGCGCGCGGGGCCATCCGGGCCGCCCTCTGGATCGTCGACCAGCCCAACGGCTTGTATGATATGCAGGACGTCCTGGGGCTGAAGGAGGGGTAACCTGCCGGAGGAAATCCCTCCTTCCCGGGGAGACGGGTCGTCCCGTTACTGCTTCACGTAGAGTTTCCCGCCGAAATAGTATTCACGCCAATAGGTCTTTCCGTTTTCTACGTGGACCTGGTAGGAAAGCGTGTCCGAGCTCCCGTCGCGGGAGGTGTAGAAAATCGTTCCCGCCCGTGGGGTGCCCTGCGCGCGCCAGCTTCCCTCGTCATTGGCCGAGCGCCCGTATCCCCAGTTCGTCTGGCCGGAAGCGCTATTACCCGCGGCGAAGTCGCTGTAGTAGCTGTAACGCCCGTCTCCCGTGAGAACGATAACGGTTTGTCCGCTCGACCGGATGTCCTTCCAACGTCCCACCAGCTCCGGGTAGACCTTTCCCGCGGGCGCGGCGCGGCGCGTCTGTCCCGTCTGTTTTATGAAAAGGGCCCGAGCGCCGTTGGGAAAGGTGATGACCAGCCCCCTGTTCGTGAAGGCGTAGGGATAGACGAACGTCTTTCCGTCTGCCTGCACCGTGATCCTGTCCCGGGTGGCGGTGTAGATGGCCGGGGCGCCGTTGAAGGTGAGCCGGTTTTTCGATAAGAAATTGAGAAAGAAGTTCCCATTCGCCGTCCTGCAAACCCAGCTTCCCAGAAGGGAAGGGAAGGAACCCGGCTGTCCCTGGGAGCGTTTGCGTGTCGGGGGTTCCCCAAATCGGAGCGTTCCTTGGCCGTTTCCTCCCGCGGCGGGCGGCGCTGGTTTGACGCCCGCGCGCGGTCTCACCCGGGGGACGGGCTGGAACCTTATCACGGTATTCTGTTTTTTCGGGTTGAGAAGCGTGAAGAGAAGGATCTTTCCCTCGAAATGTGCCTCGAAAGGGGCGCCCTTGTCACCGATCCTACACTGCCCCGTGACGACGTCGTCCCGCGCCTGGCCGACCACCAGGAACTTGGCCCCCGTAGTGCTGGTGAGCTGTCCCGAGATCTTTCCCGCTTGATCCTGCGAAAGAGATAGGGTGATGGTGGCCTTGGGAGACTTGTAGGCGTAGGTTCCAGAAAAAACCGTGGCTCCTGCCACGGAGGTTAGGCAAAAGGACGTAAAGAGGGAAACGAGCCAGAGACACATTTTTTTTCTGCTCACTATTTTCTCCTTCTGGGGTTGGGGGTAAGGGTTTAAATATTCCCGCGGCGCCTGCGGGAAGACGGAGCCGATTCCCCTGAAACGTGAATTACAGGAGGAGCCTTTCGGCTGTTCCGAGGATGATCCGCGCGCCGCGGACGAGGTCCTCGATGGCGACGAACTCGTTAAAGGCATGCGCCTGGGCGATCTGGCCGGGACCGAAGGTGACGGCGGGAATCCCCGCGTCGTTGATGAAATTTCGCACGTCGGTGGAGTAGGGAGTGCCCCAGATCTCCGCTTCCTTGCCGGTGACCGCCTCGATTTCACGGGCGAGGATTCCAACCTGGGGCAGGTCGGGAGAGATTTCGGCCGGCTCGTAGAGTCGGGTGACCTCGAGACGGGCCGAAAACGCCGGGTCCATGGATGCGAGACCTGTCAGGATCTGATCGATTTCCTCCCTGACCGTCTCCACCGGTTCGTCCGGGTTCATCCGGCGGTCCAGGGTGACCGTCAGGGATTCCGGCACCACGTTCTCCTTGGTCCCGGACCGGAGGATCGTCATGGTGCATTTCGCCGGCCCGCAGAGGGGATGGACGCGTTTCCGGATCTTTTCGTCGTAGGCCTTTATCGCCTTTCCCAGGGTGAGGAACTGGTCGATGGGATTGATGCCCTGCTCCGCGATGGAGCAGTGGGCCGGCTTGCCCTTCAGGGTGATTCGGAGCCAGGCGAGCCCCTTCTCCGCCACGCCCAGCTTGAACCCCGTCGGCTCCAGGACGATGCCGAAGCCGTCGGTGTAGCCCGATTCCTCCAGAAGTGTCTTTGTCCCCGGCTCTCCCGTTTCCTCTCCCACGGCGAAGGCGAGGACCAGGTCCCCCTCCAGGGGCATCCCGGACAGTTGAAGCGCCCGGGCCACCTCCAGGGCCACCCCGATGCCGCCCTTCATGTCGCAGCTCCCGCGCCCATAGATGCAGCCGTCTCGGATGGTTCCGGCGTAGGGCGGGTCCGTCCACTCTTCGGGATCCCCCTCGGGCACCACGTCCATGTGGCCGTTGAGGATGAGCGGGGGACGCTTATTGCTCCCGGGAAGGACCGCTAGGACCTGGGGGCGGTCCCGAAAGGGGACATCGATACGCCTTGTCTGAAATCCCCATTCTTTCAAGAGGTTTAAGAGGTAGTCGGCCACGCCCCTTTCGCTTCCGGGGGGATTGACGGAGGGAATCCGAACCAGGTCTTGGACGATGCTGGTGAGTCTCGACGGATCGATGACGGAAGCGAGGGGAGATACCATTTTCGGCCGCCTTTTACCTCATGGAAAAAGAGGGGACAGGCAAAACCTGCCCCCTCTTATGGTTGAATGAAATGTTTTGCCGAGAAATGTTTAATCCATTTTCTCATCCACGGGTTCCGAGCCGTCCGCGGAGGTGTCCGTTTCCGCCGCCGGTTCCTCAGGGGATGTGGCGGGTTCGGCGGGGGCAGCAGTCTGAAGGGGATCCGAGGCGCGGGCCGGTTCAGGCGTCCCAGCGATTTCCCTTCCCACGTCTCCCATGAGAAGGGCTGTTTCGATCAGGATGTAAAAGCCCACAAAAACCCCGATGATCCATCCGACAATGGGGATATAGGAGAAGAATCCCAAAATGAGACCCATTACGAAGACGATGATGAAGACCCTGAAATAGATCCAGAAGTGTTTGGAGACCATTTCAATGATTCGGAAGAAGGAAAAGACGGCGCTGAATTCATCCTCGATGGCGAATAGGACCAGGCCCATGGGAAAGAGGAAGATCGCCGCGAGGAAAAAGATGGCCCCGATGATGATGAGCGTGACTCCGATAAAGGTGAGGATGCCCACGTGGGGATACAGGGCGGCGGTTCCCATCCCGATGACGATGAGGGGAATGATGCCGTATCCAAGGCTGGCGATGAAGGTCAAAAGCCCGTACTTGAAAAGTTTTCCCCAGTTGTCCCATGGAGGCAGGTCTTCCGCGGGCTCCCCGACGATCTGGTTCTGCATCAACAGGAAGGCGTAACCCGAGGAGAAGAGGTTGACGATGGGGAGGATATCCAACAACCCCCCAATGAAGAGCCTGATAAGGTTGTCCCTATCCTTGACGGGGATGGTTAAGGTTTTCTTCAAATCCATTTGTCGTCTCCTTTCCGCCTTTTCAGGCGTGTGGTGCGATTTGAACGGTTAAGTAGAGGTCTCCGTTTCCGTTTCGTCCCGTGTTTCCCTTCCCCGCGATCCTCAACTTCTTTCCGTTATGGATTCCTTGGGGAATGGTGACGCGAAGGTGTTCGATTTTGCCGCCGCGGCGATACTTGATATCGACCTTCCGTCCCTGCATGGCCGCCTCGGGGGGGAGAGAGAGCTTAAGGTGGATGTCCGGGGAGGCGGAGGCATGGGGCAAGACACCAAGTTTCTTGTTGACAAAATTGAGGGCCTTGTTAGCGAGCTTCTTGAGGGAAAAAGGTGGTTTGCGCCGGGTCTTGGAAACGACCCGGCCCGCCGTTTTGAACTGGTTGAATTCCGGCCACGCCTTTCCCTTTCGGACCGTGGACCCGAAGGGCGTTCCAAAGATGAAACTGCCGAACATGAAACCCTTTCCGCCGAAAAAGACCTGGCGGATGAAATCCTCGTTGAAACGGAATCCACGGGCGCTGAACTCCCTGGAAAGCTCGGAAAAGACGTCGTAGAAGCGCGGGTTGTTGAAAATGTCCCTGTAGATGTCCTCGCTCCGGTAGCCGAATCCCTGGGGACGCGTGCCGGCCTGGGCGTTGCTGAAGGCGCCCAGGGAGCGCATCCGGTCATACTGGGCCCGTTTGACCGGGTCGATGAGGACCCCGTAGGCCTCGCTGATTTCCTTGAACCGTTCCTCCGCCTTGGGGTCGTCCGGGTTGCGGTCCGGATGGAACTTGAGGGCCAGCTTCCGGTAGGCATGCTTGATGGTTTCGGCGTCGGCCTTTTCCGAGACCCCAAGCGCCTTGTAGTAGTCGATGTGTCCGTTCATCATTCGGTTGCTTTTATGATATCGAATCCCTTCTGGAGGGCCGACCTGTTGGCGTCGAAACCTTCAGGCTTCGCGTATGTTTGAAGTATAACAACGAAGTCTTCCATCGTCAAGGGAACGATCCCGGTTCCCAGCATGGCCCCCACCATGATCATGTTTGTAAAGAGGGAACTGCCCATTTCCATGGCCATGTCGCTGGCGTTTAGGGTCCAGGCCTTCCCGGAGAGGGTAGTAATAGCCTCGAAGATGGCGTCCAGGTCCGGGTAGGAGAGGTTGCCCGCGATGACGTCCACGGGGCTGATGGGCCGGGTATTGGTGATGACGTGGATGTCGGGGTTCCCGTAGGCCTTGAGGATGCGGAGGGTTTCCATCGGCTCCAGCCCCAGGACGAGATCCCCGAGGCCCGGGGGGATGATGGGTCCCACAGCGCCTTCCTCCACGATGCGGACGTGGCTCATGACGGAGCCGCCCCGCTGGGACACGCCGTAGGTCTCTCCCACGACGGCGCGGTATCCCTTACGAATGAAGGCACGGGCGATGAGCTGGGAGATGAGGACGTTTCCCTGGCCGCCGACGCCGGCGATGATGAGGTTGTAGGGACAACGAAAGGCGCTCACGACAGGATCTCCCGATGGATGGCCCGTTCCGGGCAGATGTCGGCGCAGACGCCGCAGCCCGTGCAGATGGCCTCGTCAATTTCGGCCTTTTCCGTTTCCGGGTTCCAGATGAGGCCGGGGCACTTGAAGACCCGCGTGCAGTACCGGTCGCAGCCACATGCCTCCCCGATACACCTTTCCGCGTCCACGCGCATGCGATAGGCCTTGCCGGTTTCCTTGAGGGCCAGCAGCGCGCAGGTTCGCTTGAAGATGAGCACCTGGGGCCGGTCGGCCCGGAGGGCCTCCAAAACGGCCGCCTCCGTGGCGGGCAGGTCGAACGGGTCGAGGGTCTTCACGGCAAACCCGATGGACCGGCAGATGTCTTCCACCTCGATAGGGTCGACGGATTGGCCCATGCAGGTCATCCCCGTGCCCGGGTGGGGCTGGAATCCCGTCATGGCCGTGGCACTGTTGTCCAGGATGATGGTGACGAAGGGGGAGGTGTTGAATCGGGTGTTGACGAGGGCGGGGATGGCAGCGTGAAAGAAGGTTGAATCCCCGCAGACGGCGATCACGGGCTGGTCTTTCCCCATGGTATCGAGGATGCCCATGCCGGCCGCCACGCCGATCCCGGATCCCATGGCCTGGAGGGTCTTGGCGACGCTGTAGCCGGAAGGCCACATGGCCATGGCGTAGCAGCCGATGTCGCCCGTGACGATACCTTTCCGCCCGTCCTTGGCCAGGGCGTTCTTGATGGCCCAGAAGGAGGCGCGGTGCGGGCATCCCGGACAGAATCCCAGGGCGCGGTCGATGACCAAACCCGAGGTTTTCTCTTTGACCAGACGGATATAGGCCCTGGGCCGTGGTTCGTAGGACACTTCGAGAAGGGTTTCAAGGGCACCTATGACATGTTCCGGCGCGAGTCCTCCCACCGAGGGGATGTGCCCCGAGGCCTTGCCGTAAACGGTCTTGGTTCCGAAGCGGCGCGTGTTTCCCCCGAGGAATTCCTTCAGGTTGTTTTCGATAAAGGGATCCACCTCTTCCACCACGAGAAAACGAGTGGACTTTTCCAGGATGTTCCCAATCCAGGTTAAGGGCAGGGGCCAGGTGGTGCCCATGCGCGCGATGCCTACCCGGTCACGGACCTCCAGGAGATCTAACGCCTCCTCGGAAAAGAGGACCCCGATACCGGAGGTGACCACGATTAGTTCGGGATCGTCCGGCCCCGTGTAGGTGTTGAAGGGAGATGCGGAAAACGTTTCTTCCAATCCTTTCAAAACCTCGTGGCGCCTTTCGTGCTTGGCGAGGATGGGAAAGGGGGTGAAGGCCTCGCCGGGTTCGAACCGGGGGTTACCGGAGATCTCCGGCAGCGGTCCGAAGGTCACGGGACCGCGCCCGTGGGAGATGCGCGTGACGCTGCGCACCATGAACACGGAACCGGTCGATTCGGAGAGATCAAAGGCGTAACGCACCATGTCCCGGGCGTTTTCGAACCCGGAAACCTCGAGGAGGGGAATGTCGGTGAGCCTGGCCATGAATCGGGTGTCCTGTTCGTTGGAGCTGGAGATCCCGCCGGGATCGTCGCAGACCACCACCACGAGTCCGCCCTTGACCCCGCAGAGATTCAGGTTCGTGAGGAAATCGTAGGCCACGTTCAGGCCGTTTTGTTTCATGGCGGCCAAGGCGCGCAGCCCGAAGAAGGACGCGCCGGCGGCCACCTCCAGGGCGACCTTTTCGTTGACGGACCACTGGACGTGCAGCCGTTTCGGGTCCGACGCCCTGGCGAGGGTCTCGATGATTTCCGAGGAAGGATTGCCGGGATAGGCGGCCGCGACCCGGACGCCCGCCTCAAGGGCCCCCCGGGCGATGGCCTCGTTTCCCATGAGGAGCTCGGCGCGCCCCGGTTCGTTCAGCGTGACGGGATGGCGAGGAGGCATCTATTTCCCCCCGCCCGGCTGAAAATTAAAAATGGCCTCGCGCGTGCCTGAGGGCAGGGTTACACGATTGTCCAGCAGATCCTTTTCCGCCAGGGCGTTCAGGGCCTTTTTCTTTTTCATGGCGGCCGCTTCCGATAGGTGAGCTAAGGAGGCCACCGGCAGCGCGCGTGTTTCGATGATCCTCTCGCCGTTTAGGCGCTCGAACAGGGCCGCCCCTTTGGGGGTTCGGATAATCACCGTGTTCCAACCCTCGAATCCCTCGGCGGCCCCCACTGAGATGTCGGCGAACTCGGCGGTCATGTCCAGGCAGGTCCGGCAGCCGGGATTGACCAATGAGCGGATTACATCGAGAGGGATCTCGGCCTTGTCTCCGTCCTCGAAGAAGACATCGAAGCGGTTGGCCGGGGGCGGGGGAATGTCGTACCTGGTCACCCGCCGGGACCCGAATCGCCTTATCATCTCCTCTCGGAACGGGCGGGGTTCCAGGGCCCAGGTGCAAAAAAGCCCGATGACAAGGTCGTCTTTGTTTCTGTGGATGTTCCGCTCGTGATCGAGGGCGTGCATTCGGCGCAACGCCATGGCCTGGCAGGGAAGTCCCACGATCGTTAGGGGGGACGGGTTGGATTTCCGGAAACGGTTCAGGGCCGCCAGGCCGTATCCCGCCGCGTAATGGACGCCCCCGTGATAGGGAAGGTCACCGGGATCGTCCAGCACGGCGCCCTCCGGGTAGGCCCGGTCCTTCCAGGCCGTGAGCAACGCGCCGGCCATCCCGTTTTCCGAAACAGCCGCGCGGACGAGCGCCGTGACCACGCCGCCGTACTGGGCGCCGGCGCTGCCGGGAACCCTTGCCATGACCACTTTCGACACGGGGCCCAAAGGTGTTCCCTCGTAGGGCCCGTTCCAGCACATTCGGGCGAGGGCTTCCAAGTCCAGGGGGCCTTTGGGGCAGAAACTCAGGCACCGGCCCCCGGTCAAATCGCACGCGTCGGGATAGACGATGGCCCCCTCATATAGAGACAGGTAAGGGCAGAGCTCCACGCACGCGCCGCAACGCGCGCATTCACCCTTTTCGATGATTTCCTCCGTGAGGACCTTGAAACTTGTTGCTTCCCGGGACATTAATTCATCTTATCTTTTGCGTGGGGGAGTGTCAACGGGCTATTTGTGGCGTCCGGGCGGATGAAACAAGGTGGCTTTTATGTGGAACTTCAGCGAGTGCCTCCTTTTTGACGATCCATTGTTAACGTGGCTGTATTGTTTACATCTTTTGTTGATCAAGAAAAATATTGTCGATCAGCCGCGTTTTCCCGATATGCACGGCCAGGGCCATCACGGCGGGACGGTCGACGGTGTCCAGGGGCGCGAGGGTTTCCCGATCGCGGATGGAGACGTATTCCACCGATATCCTCGGGTCCCGGGCCAGGCCGTTTTGCACCCGCGCGATGAGGGCCTGCGCCCGGCGCTCCCCCCTTTCGTAACGTTTCCGCGCTTCCGTCAGGAACTTGTAGAGAAGAGCGGCCCGTTTCCGCTCATCGGGCGAGAGGTACTGGTTCCGGGAACTCATGGCCAGGCCGTCCGCCTCCCGCACCGTGGGGTGCCCCAGGATTTCCACATCCAGGTTGAGGTCCTTCACCATCCGCCGGATGACGCAGAGCTGCTGGTAGTCCTTTTCCCCGAAAACGGCCACGTGGGGCTTCACGATGTTGAACAGTTTCAATACCACCGTGGCGACCCCCTTGAAGTGCCCGGGGCGGAAGTCGCCGCAGAGTCCCTTGGAGATCTCGGTGACCTCTACCGTGGTCTGGAATCCCTCCGGGTAGAGGTCGGGCTCCGTGGGGGCGAACACGATGTCCACCCCCACCGGTTCGCACTTTTTCAGGTCCTCCCGGAAGGTCCTGGGATAGGCGTCGAAATCGCTGCCCGGTTCAAACTGGAGGGGATTCACGAAGATGGAGATGACGAGGACGTTGGCCCGGGGACGGGCGGCCCGCATCAGGCTGAGATGGCCCTCGTGGAGGTTTCCCATGGTGGGCACGAAGGCGATATGTTTCCCCTCGCCGCGCAGGCGCGCGGCCTCCGCCGACATTTCGGAGACGGTCTTGATGACGCGCATGGTTTTCCCTTTTAGTGGAAGCTGTGGGCGTCGGTGGGGAAGGCGCCGTCCTTCACCTCCCGGCAGTAGTCCTGGACCGCCTCCGTGATGATATCCCATAGATTCACGTACTGTTTCACGAACTTGGGACGTTTCTTGTCGAACAGCCCCACCAGGTCGTGGATCACGAGCACCTGCCCGTCGCAGTGAATCCCCGCCCCGATGCCGATGGTGGGGATAGCCAGTTTCTCGGTGATCTCCCGCGCGAGGGAAAGGGGAATGCCCTCCAGGACCACGGAAAAGGCGCCGGCCTCCTGCACGGCCAGGGCGTCATCCATCACCTTCTGGCGCGCCGCGTCCGCCTTTCCCTGGACCTTGTAGCCCCCCATGGCGTGCACCGACTGGGGTGTCAGCCCGATGTGCCCCATTACGGGGATGTCCATGCGGGTAATGGCGCGGATGGCGTCGAACTGGTTCCGGCCGCCCTCCAGTTTCACCGCCTCGGCGCCACTCTCCTTGATCATGCGGCCCGCGTTGCGCACCGCGTCCTCCACGCTGACCTGGTAGGACATGAACGGCATGTCGATAACCACCAGGGCGCGCCGCGCGGCACGAGTGACCATCCGGGTGTGGTAGATCATCTCGTCAATGGTCACGGGCAGGGTGGTGTCGTATCCCGCCACGACGGAGCCGACGGAATCTCCCACCAGGAGAATGTCGACCCCCGCGCCGTCCAGGATACGCGCGAAGGGGTAATCGTAGGCGGTGAGCATGGTAATCTTCTCACCGTCCTGCTTCATCTGAATCAACTTCGGGATGGTGACCTTTTCAAGGCTCATGGTTCCTCCTCCCTTTTGTCTGTGTCTCTCTTCCGGAGACGTTTGAATGATTGTCCCGGCCGAATTTTCCGGTCCGGGCAATTTTTCTATAACACAAAGCGTGTAAGGGTGTAAACAAAATCAAACTCAAGACGCGCGTTTGGCTCGGAGAACTTGACAAGTGTCTCCGGGGCATTAGACTTTTATAAAAAGGCATGAAACGAACAAATCAAATTACACAAGGGGGGAAAGATGATGACAAAGAAAGAAGAAGCAGTGCAGGCGGTTGAAACCAAGGACGCCGGCGTGGAAGAACTCAAGAAGGAGATCGAAACCCTCAAGGAAGACTTGCTCAAGTTGTCCAGGGCCTTTGAGAAGGTGGGCGAGGAGAAGATCAAGCGGGCCGTGGGAGACGTGAAGGAGCGCATCGTGGAGAAGATTCCGGAGGAGCAGTTGGAGCGACTGGAAGCGGTGAAGGCGCAGGGGGAAGAGGCCATCGAGACGCTGAAGAAACAGCAGCAGGAGCACCCCCTGGGAATGCTTCTTGTCGCCATTGGCCTTGGGTTTTTGATGGGAAGGCTCACGGGCGGGAACCACTGATGAACAAGGTGACCATCTCCGATTTTGTCATCGCCCTCATCGACCTGTTGGAAGCGGAAAGCCGGGCCCTGCAGGAAAACGCCGCGCGGTTCATGGGGGACCAGCAGGCCACCTTGAAAAAGACCCTTTACCAAGGCGGATGGATGGTCGGGTGGATCGCGGCGGCCATCGCGGCGCTGCTCGGCGGTCTTGGGTTCCTGGCGTGGGCGCTTTACCGTTTCCTCGCCACGGTGGTCCCGGAGACGGGCGCGATGTTGATCGTGGGAGGACTTCTCCTCTTGATCGCGGTTCTCTTCGCGCGCCTCGCCACGGGCAAGAGGTCGTAGAATGAAAAGCCCGAAAAGCGCGCGGGCGCGTTTCCAGGCTATCGCGCGGGGACGATACGTCCCGGGACACCTGTCCGTGGAAGAGGCGAAGGCCCGGCTCCGGAGGGCCGATCCGGGCCTCGATTTTTCCCATATTTTCCAGGCGCTCGACGAGGGGGACCTCCGGCGGGCGGGGTCATCCTTGGCGGTCGAGGTGGCCGCGTCCCGGGCCTTTGCCTATTTTTATCCCCTAATGGTCGATGCGGTCCAGCTCGTCTTGGACCTGATTCCCAAGAAGGATAAGGGGGAGTAGGATCCCTGAATATTTCCCTGTTCTACTTGATGTGGGGAAGCATGGCCTTGAATTCGGGGGTCCCGGATCTCTTCAGCAGTTCGTAGAGAATCGTTTCCGCGGGCTTGACGGGGATACCTTCGTCCCTCATCAGGTCCAGCCCCCATCGCCAATTTGACTCGGCGCGGGATCCCGTGGCGTCGGCGGCCAGGTGGATCTTCCAGTCGCCCTCGCGTTTCAAATCCCGCACGGTCTGGTAGACGCAGATGTGTGTCTCGATGCCGCAGACGATCACCTCTCGCCTTCCCCCGGCGGCAAGGGCGGCCACCGCCTCGCGAAAGCGCACGTTTCCGAGGCAGCTAAAGGTGGTCTTTTCGATGGGGCGGTAGGCGTCGCCGAGGAGCGAGGCGAGGGAGGGGAGGGTGCGTCCCAGCCCCTTGGGATACTGTTCCGTCACGAGGACGGGCAGCCTGAAGGTTCGCGCCAGGTGAACGAGGAGCTCCACGTTTTTCAGGACCGCCTCCCGGCCGTGGATGGCCGCGAAGAGCCTTTCCTGCATGTCGATGATAACCAGCGCCGTCTTTTTCGCGTCCAGGCCCATCTTCCCCTCCACGGTTTTCTACCCCCCCGATGATAACAGGCACAACCGTTTTTTTGAATAGAAACCCCTCCCGTTGGCGCGGGACGGTAATTGTGGTAGGTTGAAGGCGGTTTTGGAGGGGATGTTGCCATGTCGAAAGAGATAACGGTTTCGGTGAAGGTCGACCGGAAACTGGCGGAGGAGGCGGAAAGGGTTCTGGACAAGGTGGGCTTGAACCTTTCCCAGGCCCTGGCCCTGTTTCTGAGGCAGGTCGTGCTGCGGCGCGGGCTGCCCTTCGAGGTTGCGATCCCGCGCGATGACGCCTTGGGAGAAGCAGACGCGGTTATGGATTCAAAAGGATTCGATGAGGTTGACGCCAGGATTGAAGGTTTCGATTTCCGGTAAAGACATTTACCCGATTATGAGTTGATGAAAGGGGGATGGGTATGACGGGTCGGCGTTGTTTCGGGATGGGGATGGTTTTCGTATTGAGTTTGTTCATTGTATTCGCGGGCGTTTGCCGGGCCGGGGCGGCGGGGAAGGGAGATCCCGCGTGTCAAGACGGGATCTCCCTCGAAAAGGCCGCCTCGATCCTGGATGTGGCGTCCGGCGACCTGGTCGCGCGGAGTTTCAAGCAGGGGGTTTCCCCGAACGATGTGAAGAAAAAGACCTACGCGGTTCCCCCGTGCAGTTACAGCTACCGCGCCAAGACCGATTTCAGAAAGTCGATCCACTACGTGGTCTATGTTTTTAACGACCCGGCGCGGGCCCGCGCGACGTTTGACAGGATGAAGGGGAATTTCGCCACGGCGGCGAAGGTGGACGAGGTTCCAGGCGTGGGAGAAACGGCCTTTCGGGTGAACGACAAGCGGTTCGACCGGTTCGTGGTCCTCGACGGGAAGATGATGATCGACGTGTTGAGCCCGAAGGATCTGAAACGCCAGAAACGGATCGTCCGGTTATTGCTTGAAAAGTAGCCTCATGATTCCGCGTCCAGGCCGAAGGAGGTTTCCGGAGGCTTGCAGGCGGGGTGCCAGATGAGATAGTCGAGCCAGGCGTCCGGGACCTGTCGGGTGTCCGCGGAGAAATGGATCATGGGATGCCAATGGGGTTCCTTCGGCGGGGCCAGCAGCCGCATGCCCGCTTCCCTGGGCGTGCGGTTTCCCTTTTTTCGGTTGCAGGCGTGGCAGCAGGTCACCACGTTGGTCCAGGTGGTCTTGCCGCCCCGGGAGCGGGGAATGACGTGGTCGTAGGTGAGGTCCTTCGGCTCAAAGACCCTGCCGCAGTACTGGCACCGGTACTTGTCACGGATGTAGATATTTCGACGCGTGAACTTGACGTCCTGCCGTCGGTACTTGACATAGCGGGTCAGTCTCAGGACCGCGGGCAGCTTGAAGGACGTGGAGACCGCGTGGACGACCTGCTCGTAGGCGCTCACTACCTCCGCCTTTCCGAGGAAGGAGAGGATGACGGCCTTTCGCCACGGGATGACGCCGATGGGTTCGAAGGTGGCGTTGAGGAGGAGGGAAGGCTTCAGGTGTCCGTCTCCCCACATACTCATCCCCTCAAGACCCGTTTCTGGTCGATGCGGATGGTGATCCGCTCCTTGTCGAAGCGTTCCAGGATGGGGACGGCGAATTTTCTCGACAGCCCCGTGAGCTCCTTGAAGGATTGAACGGTGAGTTCCCCGTTTTTCTTGAGGAATTCAACGGTGGATCGCTTGATTTCCTCGAAGGCCTTCGCGTCCATGAAGATCTCTTCCGTCAACTTGACGCATTTATTCTCTTTCGTGAGGAAGGCGAGGATGGTCTTGAGCGTTTCCGGCGGCTGGCGAAGGTTTGCCGAGAGCTCCTTCAGTGTGGGGGGATGGGTGCTGCCCTCCCGGAGGCTTCGTTCCACCGCCTCGATGGTCTTCTGGAAGGTGGGGTCCACGGCCTGCCGGTGCGTCTTCAGACGAACCGTATCCTGCTGAACGACGAATTTTCCCTTCTCTTGTATCACGGCGAGGAGGTGGTCCCAGAACTTCTTGTCCGTGTCGGGGGCGATTTGGCTGCGCAAGACCTCCTTTTCCATCCCCTCCTTCAGGGGGTTGGCTTCGTGAAAGGCGGTCAGCACCCTTTCGATGCGCCCGGTCAGATCGTCGATCAGGCGGGCGTGGAGGTAGGGGGGCGGATTCAGGTCGATCCGGATGATATCTCTCTTTTTCAGGGCCTCGTCGAGGATCTCCCGGAGGACCTTCCCGGTAAAATTGGTCTGTTCCATCAGGGCGGAAAAGGTCGCGCCCTTCAAGCCGCTGTCCCCGACGATGAAGAGGACTTTCTCCCGATCCGTGCCGTCCTTCAGGAGTTTAAGCGTCTCCAGGGACCGCTTCGCGTTCCGCTTTCGCCGGGGGGGATGGATGGCCAGGATCTCGCCGCCGCCCAGGGTCTGGATTTTGCCGGATCCCCGGATGACGAAGCGGTCTTTCGGGAGGGCGATGACCGGCTCCTCGAAGACGAACTGGACGAATCCCTCGTCGGAGGGGCCCAGGTTCTCCTTGTCCAGGAGGTAGATCTTTGCCAGGTGGAGGGAGGTGCCCACGTGAAATCGGTGGGTCGAGGCGTGGGTGATGGGGTGCTCGGCGGTGGGCAGCATGGTGAGGTGTCCGTCGAGGCGGCGCGTGGGGGTCAGGGTGCCTGGGTGGATCAGGACCTCGCCCCGCTGGACCTCGCGTTTCTCCACGCCCTGAAGGTTGACCGCCGTCCGCTGGCCCGCCACGGAGGACGCCGCCGGCTGGTTGTGGACCTGGATGCCCCGCACCTTGCACCGCTTGCCGGAGGGGAGGATCTCGATTTCGTCCCCCACCTTCAGCATCCCGGAGATGAGGGTTCCCGTGATGACCGTGCCAAACCCCTTCATGGTGAAGACCCGGTCGATGGGCAGCCGGAAGATCTGGTCCGTCTCGCGGGACTGGATCTCCCGGGTGACGGCCTCGATGGCCTCGACGAGCTCCGGGATACCCTCCCCGGTGACGGACGAGACGGGATACATGGGGGCGTCTTCAAGGAAGGTCCCCTTAACCAGGTCGCCGATATCATCCCGCACCAGTTCGAGCATCTCCTCGTCCACCAGGTCCCGCTTGGTGATGGCGATGAGTCCCTTCCGGACGCCCAGGAGCCGGCAGATCTGGACGTGCTCCACCGTCTGGGGCATGACCCCCTCGTCCGCGGCCACTACTAAAAGGACGCAGTCGAGGCCGCTCGCCCCGGCCACCATGTGCCGGACGAACTTCTCGTGCCCCGGGACGTCCACGATGCCGATCTCGGTACCCGACGGCAGGGTGAGATGGGTGAATCCAAGCTCCGTGGTGATGCCCCGCTCCTTCTCTTCCTTCAGGCGGTCCGTGTCCACCCCCGTCATGGCCCGGATGAGGGCGGTTTTCCCGTGGTCGATGTGGCCGGCCGTTCCCAGTACGAGGGTCCGTGTCGTCATGGTTTCCGCCTCCCGACCACCATCTCGGAAAGGTGGGCCTTGACACGTTCCACGGGCGCCAGCCGGTTGAAGAGGGAAACGGCGAAGACGAGGACGACGATGTCGTCGATCTCTCCGATGCCGGGAAAGAGGAAGTCGGGGATCAGGTCATAGGGAGAGATGAGATAGATGAAGGCAAAGACGGGGATGAGTTTCAGGACCCAGGAGACCTCCGGGTCGCGGAAGAGTTTGAAAAAGAGGACCACCTGGTCCAGGGAGAACCAGCGGGGCACCTTGCCGTTGAGGGTCTTGGCGCTCATGGGCTCACGGCATCCCCGCGAATTTCCTGGCGGCCTCTCGGGCCTCGGCGATGACGTCTTCTTCCCCGGGGATGACCCGTTCCTTCATCAGGACCTTCCCGTTGCAGATGGTGGTGGAAACGGTGCAGCCATTCACCGCGTATACGAGGTTCGAGTCTAGGTGATAGAGGGGCACGTTCTGCGGGTCGTCCAGGTCGATAAGGACGATATCTCCCGGTTCCCCCGGAGCGATTTTCCCGCTTCCCACCCGGAAGGCGCGGTAGCCTTCCTCCGTCAGGACGCGGAGGGCCTCCCCGGCCGGCAGCAGGGTCGGGTCGTTGGCCTGCCATTTCTGGAAGAGGGAGGCGAACTTGGCGGTCTCCAGCATGTCCAGGTTGTTGTTGGAGGAACATCCGTCCGTCCCGAACAGGATGGAGGCCCCCCGCTCGGCGAGGGCCTTGTAGGGAAAGATGTTTCCCACGGTCAGTTTCATGTTGGAGACGGGGTTGTGGACGAGGTGCGTTCCGGACTGCGCGAGGCGATCCATCTCTTCCCCGGAGAGATGGTTGCAATGGGCCGCGAAGAGCCGGTCCGACAACAGGCCGATCTCGTCCAGGTAATCCACGGGTCGCTTTCCATGGCTCTCGAGGCAGTCCGCCACCTCCTGCCCGGTTTCCGAGAGATGAATGTGGATGAAAAGGTCCCGGGCTTGGGCGGTCTCT
>Ga0256833_1000918_pt1 | contig 22258 bp, 22 predicted proteins | sample 356284metaG_FD_190535 | JGI IMG/M metagenome (GOLD analysis project Ga0256833, IMG submission 190535) | Hydrothermal vent microbial communities from Mid Atlantic Ridge, Atlantic Ocean - 356-284 | ecosystem: Environmental > Aquatic > Marine > Hydrothermal vents | place: Atlantic Ocean: Mid... | reverse complement strand
CCGTCCACATAGTTTCTTACTGAAGATCCCCCGGTGGCAATGGCTTCTTTTAATACCTTACAAATAATCCGGTGTAGTCTTGAGGCATCCTCAAAGGAAAGAGAAGAGGCCTTTCGGGCGGGATGCAGGCCGGCGCGAAAGAGGGTTTCATCTACGTAAATGTTTCCCAGGCCAGCGATAAGGCTTTGATCAAGAAGAAGGGCCTTTAATTTCCGCCGTCGACCTTTGAGAAGGGAATAGAATTCTTCCGGTGTCAGATCAAACGGCTCAGAGCCAAGTTTTACAAGGGAAGGGTGGTGTAAAAGTTTCTCTTCTTTTAAGACCTCTATGCTTCCAAACTGGCGCAAATCAGCATAAAAAAGTTTGCCGTTTTCCAGATCAAAGCGAAGATGGGTATAAGGAGGTTCTGGACCGTTTCTAGAGTAAATAAGCTGCCCGGTGAGGCGAAAATGAAAAAGAAGGACAAGACCTTGTGAAAGTTGAAGCAGGAGAAATTTCCCTCGCCGTTTAAGGTCCAAGATTGTTTTGTCGTGCACCATGTCTATGAAAATTTCAGGCTTCGGGCGGACCAATTTTGCCAAACGAACCTCGCAAGCCTTGATTTTTTGCCCAGAAAGCTTTTGAGAAAGGGTGCGCTTAATAGTCTCCACTTCCGGGAGTTCGGGCATAGATCTCCTCTGCCAGTTTAGTGTGATAGATTTCGATAATGGAAATAGTGAGGGCCACCAGGATGGGGCCTAGAAAAACCCCCAAAAAACCAAAAAACTTAAGCCCTCCAAGGATACTGAAAAAGATAAAAAGATTATGGATCTCTGTGCGTCCTCCAATGAAATAAGGCCGAATGAGAGAATCTATCTGGCTGATGAAAAGGGAACCATACGCCAGCAGAATAAGGGCCTTTATATAGGCTCCTGAGAAAGCAAAATAGATTACCACCGGAAGCCACACGATAGCTGTTCCTACTAAGGGGATAAAAGAGGCTAGGGCGGTGAGAAGCCCCAATAAAAGAGGAGAGTTGACCCCTAGGATGAGATAGATGATGAGGGCAAGCCCTCCTTGGGCCAAAGCTGTCAGTATGGAGCCGTAAAGGGTGGCCTCTATTACCTGTTGGACTTTTTCAACAATGCGGTTTGCCTCTTCAGGATGGACTGGCAAAAGTCCTTTTATCCCTTCCACAAAATAATCTCCGTCGCGAAAGAGATAAAAAAGGGTGAAAAGCATGAAAACTACCTGAAGGATGAGGTTAACCGTGTTGCGAAAGATGGTTGTCCCCCGGGAGAGAAGGAATTGTCCGGCTGAAGAGGCGATAGAGAGGAGAGCAGATTGAATTTCTTTTTCGTAAATAGCCAGTTTTTCAAAAAATATTTTTCCCAAAGCGTAAAGCCGGGGATATTTTTCTGGGTCAGGGGTGAGGATAGTGGCCAAACTTTCTTTTTCAAGCTGGGTCTTGAGATGAGTTATTAATTCCACTGCCTGGGAAGTAAGATTAGTGAGGGTATAGATCAAAGGTACAAAGACTAGAGTCACAAAGAGAAGACAAAGAATGAAGGCGGCAAGGCCTTTTCTATCTCCCAAGCCCTTTCGTAAAAGACGGTTTAAAGGATGAAGAAAGAGGGCTATTACTGCTGCCCAAGCAATAGGTTGAAAAAAGGGAAGATAAAGACGCAAAGTAAGAAAAATAACACTTGCTGCCAGGAGAAGGCCAATAATGGTGGAGATAAAGTGTCGTTGCATTGAATTACGACTTCTTCCGGCTATCCGAGGCCTTCTCTAGATCTAAAATCTGGATGTCTCCCACGTATGCTTTGGTTTCGTAGTGGGTAATTTGTGCCATTTTTTTGGTGAGCTCTGACATTTTCTTAAGATTACGGACAATAATTTCAAGATCTTCATGAAGAGGATTATCCTCGTCAAGATCAGAGAGCGCAAGTTGGGCCGTTCCTAAAGCCGCAAACATAGGGGTATTTAATTCATGGGCTACTGTACGGGCAAGTTGGAGGACTCCTTCAAGCCTTTCCCTTTCCATTTGTTCCTGTTGAAGTTTCATCTGGGCCGTAATGTCTCTCACAATTTCGATAATATGTTCTACTTCTCCTGAGGTTCCTATTACCGGAGAAAGCGTAACTTCGTAATGGCGCTCTTCACCGTTAGTTTCAAGGGTAGTGGTGTAAGAGAAAGGCTTTTTATTTTGGCGCACTTTTTCCATGGGGCAGATATCACGCCGGCAAGTTCTTAGTACTTCATAACACTTGCGTCCGACTGTTTCTTCGTAGCGGAGATCATGCTCTTCAAGAATGCGTTTGTTGACCATGGCTAGGTGTTTCTCACGATCTATAACTGCAAGCCCCGCTGCGAGGGAATCAATTACGGTGCCGAGAAATTTGTGCTCTTCTTCTAATTGGGTGAGTATGTTGTTTATTTTTTGGTAATAAAGAGCATTTTGAATCGCAATACCACTTTGTTCTGCCACAGCCATGACAAAATTGATTTCTGCTTCGTCGAAATGACGAGGTTCAGCGGAATGAAGCCTTAGAACTCCGATTATTCGTTTGTGTACCACGATTGGCACTGCTAAAATACTGCCAATTCCTTCCTTTTTGGCTTCCTCCTGATAACGCACCCTGGGATCCGTTGTGGCATCATAGATTACTACCGGTTCTCCCTGTAAAGCCTGATGAGTACTTAGTTCATCATCAATAGAGCCGCGTGACAGATATTCTTGACTCAAACCATAGGAAGCTACCAATTCGAGCTTTTGGCCAGAAAGATCTAAAAGCCTTATAGTACACCCCTTGAGATTCATGACTTCGGGAAGCTTGGTGACGATGAGGTTAAGTATCTCTTTGAGATCTCGTATAGAATTAAGGGCTTTTCCAATCTCATTGAGAGTTTCAAAATAACGAAGCTGTTTCCGTTGGGCTTCATACATCCGGGCATTTTCGATAGCAATGCCGCATTGTTCAGCAAGGGCAGTAGCAAATTCAATTTCATCATCGGTAAAAAGGCGAGGTGTACGGGAAAGAAGACGCAAAACCCCTATGACGCGACCTCGAATCTGAATCGGGACTGCAAGAATGCTTTTAATTCCCTCTTTTCGAACGGCTTCTGAATAAGCTACACGTGGGTCATGAACAGCATCAAAAATAGCCACTGGATTACCTGCTAGGGCTTCGGCAATACTCTTCTCCGCGTCTACCGGTCCCCGATTTAGATATTCTTGCGATAATCCGTAAGCTGCAGCTAGGTAGAGCTTCTTACCCGTCGGGTCTAAAAGGCGTATAGTAGCTGCTTCTACACCCACTACTTCTGCCACTTTTTTGACAATCAGATCTAAGACTTTATCTATCTCGAGAGTTGAAGATATAGTCCGTGCAACTTCTAAAAATAATTTTAGGTAAGTTTTTTCCTTGCTATGCATGATTTTTTAATTTGAACTCAAAACCTTGGCTACTTTTTCTTCTAGTTCGTCTTTGTCTATAGGCTTGATACAATATTCTGACGCTCCGAGTTTTAAAGATTCTTTCGCTGTTTCTACGGTAGGGTATCCTGTTAGCATAATAGCTTTGATATTTGGGTTAATCTTTTTTAATTCTCTTAAGACATCAACACCGCTCATTTTTTTGAGTTTAATATCTAAAATAGCAAGATCGACAGGATTCTTTTTGACAAATTCTATGGCTTCTTCTTCTTTGGTAAAATCAAAGACCTGATGTTTCTTTCTTTTCAGTATTCGTTTGATAAGTTCTACAGCGTCTTCTACATCGTCTAGCACCAAGATGTTAGCCATTTTTCTCCTCCTTTAAGATATATTTTTTGACAGGAAATTTTATAATAAAGACGGTACCTTTACCTTTTTCTCCTAATTTTTCATCTTCAACTGGAGATTGAAATTCAATACTGGCTCCGTGTTCTTCAAGAATAGCTTTAACAACCGCTAATCCAAGCCCTGTTCCTTTTCCTTCGCCTTTGGTGGTGAAGAACGGTTCAAAAATACGATTCCGGATTTCAGGAGGTATTCCGCAGCCGGTATCCGCTATGGCAACAATGATTTTGCCTTGCTGGGGCTCGTAGCGGGTGGTGATATAAATTTTGCCTTTCTCCCCGATAGCATGTTGGGCGTTGGTGATGAGATTCATAAAGACTTGTTTTAATTTTTCCGGATCACCTTTGAGAGGGGGAAGATGAGGGTCATACCGACGTATCACCTCGATAAAATCCATAGCCAGAGTATGTTCTACTAACGAAAGAACTTCATCGATAAGCTGGTTGAGATTTACTTCGGAAAGAGTCCTTTTTTCTTCTCTGGCAAATTTAAGGAGCCCCTTTACAATACGCTTACAAAGCTGGGCTTGACTTTCTATTTTTTTGAGCATTTCATATATTTCCCCCTGGCCTTCGAGATCCTCCTCTAAAAGCTGAGTGTAGCCTAAAATGATACCCAGGGGGGTATTTAATTCGTGGGCGATCCCTGCAGCCATTTGCCCAATGGCAGCCATTTTTTCAGAATGAGAAAGTTGCTCAGCAAGTTTAGAAAGTATTTCCGATTCACTAAAAGTAATGATAAGCTCATCGGTTTCCGGGAGAAGGACGGCATTTAAAGAGACCTTGTGAGGACTAGAATCATAAATAACCGTAGTGTGAAATTCCTTTATGCGTTTCTTGCTTTTGAGGAGTTCTTCGAATTTTTCTTTTTCTTTAGGGGAGGTGAACCAGGAAAATATGTTTGGCTTGGAAGGGCGCAAATTGGCAAGTAGGATATCTCCTCTGGTGTTGCAGATGATTATCTTTTCTTCAGCGATACCTAAAAGGTTTTGGAGGCAAGCAGGGGAACACACCCGTTCTGCAGAAACCGCTAAAAAAAGTCCTTCGTAGGTCTTGGAATGTTTAAGGTCCATATGAATGTCCTACTAGGTAATGTAGTAAATAGCAACGTATTTAGCTCTTAACTTTACATGAGTTTTTTGCTTCCAGAAATAAAAATTTACCTCGAAATTTTTCTAATCGGTATTTTAATTGTCTTTTCCGCTTTTTTCACTTGTTCGGAAACAGCCCTTTTTTCTCTTTCGCGCCTGGATCAATTACGTCTCAAAGAGCATCCCCGCAGGGCTTGTCGTCTGGCAGTAGAGCTTTTGAGAAGCCCTCGTCACGTATTGGCTACCATCCTTATTGGAAACGAATTTTCCGATATCGTTTCCTCTTCAATAGCCACTATGCTCTTTGTCAATCTTTTTGGAGCTCGCGGTGAATTGCTTGCCTATCCTCTTATGACGGTTCTTCTCTTTTTGGCCGGTGACTTGATTCCGAAGGTAATTGGCTTTCGGAAGCGAGAAAAGATGGCCTGTTTTTTGGCACCTATATTGAGAATCTTTATTTATTTCTTTTCTCCTGTAAGAATTTTCATGCTTGCCTTTACGAATACCTTTTTAAGGCTTTTAGGGCTTCCTCTACGGGAGGAGGCAGCTCTTTCCGAAGAAGATCTGCTTCATCTTGTAGAAGAAAGTTATCGTTCCGGAATCTTGGGAGAGCAAGAAAAACGTTTTATTTATGGTCTTTTGGAGTCAGAAAATGTCTCTGTAGCTGCTATTATGACGCCCCGCCGGGATATTTTTGCCCTGGAAGATGGGCCTATTACTGAGGAACTTTTGCATCTTATCAAAAAGAAACGGTTTTCTCGTATCCCGGTTTATCGGGGAGATCTGGATCATGTAATAGGTGTTCTTCACGTGAAGGATCTTTTGCGTTGGCAACTAGAAAGACGCGCCAAGCGCCTGGCTGATTTGGTACGTCCGCCTTTTTTTGTGCCCGAGATGATGAAGGTGCGGACCCTCCTTGAGGAATTTCAGAAAAGACGTCTTAAGTTTGCCTTGGTGGTAGATGAATATGGCACCATTGTGGGCCTGGTAACGCTAGAAGATGTTCTCGAAGAACTCTTTGGTGAAATTTACGACGAGTTTGATGTCCGCCGTGAACCTATAAAAGAGATATCTCCCGGTGTTTGGCGGGTTTCTCCTAGGGTCCGAATAGAAGAATTTAATAGGATCACAGGTGCAGATCTCCCTTCGGATGATTTTGAAACCATTGGTGGTCTGGTTCTCTATCTGTTTGGAGAATTGCCACAGGAGGGGGATTCTCTAGAGGCCTACGGCTTTCGTTTTGTGGTGGAAAAAATTCGTGGCACAAGGCTTTTAAGTATCCGGGTGGAAAGGCTTTCGGCATGAATCACTTAGAAGGGCTCTTTGTCTTTTTAATCTTACTTTTGGCTGAAGCTTTTTTTGCCGGGGCAGAAATTGCCTTAGTGGCGGCAGACGAGACCAAACTCAAAAAGATGGCACGCACTAGCTTCGGAGCACGGTTAGCCCTCAAATTACTAAGCAACCCGGAATGGCTTCTCACTACTACCCTTTTGGGCCTAAACCTTTCCGTAATAGGCAATAGTGTTGTCACCACCGGCTTTTTGCTAGAAGTGTTCCCTCGTTTTGGGGGTGCAATAGCCGTTTTGGGGCTTCCTCCCACGATGCTTCTTTTCGGGCAAATGATCCCCAAAAGCATCGCCCAACAGCGAGCCCTCTTTTTGGCCCCTAAAGTAGCTCCTCTTATTTACCTCGTAAGCCGCTTCTTTTATCCCCTCGTCTGGATAGTTGCAAGCCTTATTTCTCTATTTACCCGAAAGGAAGGAGAGAGTCGCAAACTTCCTGCTATCACCAGAGAAGAAATCCGGCTCTTGGTGACTTCAGATGAGATGCTCGATCCAGGAGAGAGGCGTCTTATCACCAAACTTATAGATTTCACCCATAAAACCGCCGCTCAAGTGATGATTCCCTTGGTTTGGGTAAAAGCTGTGGAGGAATTTACCCCAGTAGGAGAGGCCCTGAAGCTTTTTATCCAGACCGGTTATTCAAGACTATTAGTCTATCGAGAATATCCTTACCATGTGATTGGTTTCGTGTTGTCCCTTGATCTTTTGGATGTGAAAAACTACAAGGAACCTATTTCTCGGTTTATGCGAGAAGTGAGTTATGTTCCAGAATTCAAACCTGCTTCAGAATTATTGGCGGAAATGCAACGCCGCGGCCAAACCCTCTGTGTGGTGGTAAATGAATATGGTCAAGCTATTGGAATTGTAACTATTGAGGATTTGGTAGAAGAAGTGTTGGGAGAATTTTGGGATGAATTTGACCAAAAACTTGTACCCTATGTAAAACTGGCGGAGAACCACTATTTAGTTAAAGCCTGGCTTGAAGTTGAGCGAGCAAATGAAGAACTCGGGCTCAAGATCCCTCCTGGAGATTACGAAACTATCGGAGGATTTGTTTTGAAACTTGCGGGTCGGATCCCAAAAGTAGGCGAAGTTTTCGAATTCGACGGGGTTAAAATCCAAATACGACGAGCCTCTAAAATGGGCCTCGATGAATTGGAAATCTGGGTCAAAACTCCTCAAAAAGAGGATAATCTTAAATAAAACCTTCCTGGGCTTTAGCGGCACTGATCACAGCAGTAAGGGAGAGTTCTTCTAAAAAGTGTCTGGCCGCCCCGGTGAAGTTTTTAGAGGCTTGAGAAAGCTCTTGAGCCCTTTTTTCGAGGCCCCAAAAGGCCTCCTTTTGACCTTTGCTTGCGGCTTCCAAAAGATCTATGATTTCTTCTGCCAAAGAAAGTATTTTTTCTGTTTCTTGGCTTAAATCCGTGTTTTTTTCTTCGGTTCGTTGGAGCCCTAAAGCTTTTTCCAATTGAATTTTGAAGTCGTCTCTTTTAGGGCTTTGGTTTAATTTTTGACTAGGTGTGGAAATTTCTTGTATGATACGTTCATGGACTTTCATTTTGGTCATCCTTTTCTTTCTTTAAAATTTACCTTCGGCATTTTGGAATATTTTCTTAAACAGAAAGTAAAAAATATTTTCTGGGAAGTCAAAGCTTATGGCGGTTTATCCTGAAAAATTCGACGTCATTGTTATTGGGGCTGGCCATGCAGGAATAGAAGCAGCAATGGCGGCCTCAAAACTGGGGTGTAAAACATTAGTTCTTACTATCAATTTGGATCGTATCGGGGCCATGAGTTGTAACCCTGCTATCGGAGGCCTTGCTAAAGGGCATTTAGTAAAGGAGATAGATGCTCTCGGGGGGCTAATGGCTAAGGCCATTGACGCTACTGGTATCCAATTTCGCAAACTAAATACCCGCAAAGGTCCTGCAGTGAGGGCTACCCGCGCCCAAGCAGACCGTTGGCGTTATCAGGCCTACATGAAACAACTTCTCGAACGCAGTCCCCGTCTTACACTCAAACAGGCCATGGTAGACCGTATTTTAGTGCGTGAAGGAAGAGTAGAAGGAGTGGAAACCTCTATCGGAGAGACTTTTTATGCCAGAGCGGTGATAGTAACAACAGGGACTTTCCTCAAAGGCCTTATCCACATCGGTCTCAAAAATTTTCCCGCCGGGCGCATGGGAGACCCGCCTTCCAATAAACTTTCCGATTGTTTGCGAGAACTAGGTTTTGAAATCGGACGCTTGAAGACCGGAACTTGCCCTCGTCTTGACGGGCGTACCATCGACTACTCTCAGCTTGAAGTACAATGGGGAGATGTCCCTCCACCGCTCTTTTCTTATGAAAATCAGGGCAGAAGGCCACCTCTTCCCCAAGTTCCCTGCTACATCACTTATACCAACGAGAAAACGCATGAAATTATCCGAGCCGCAGTCGATCGGTCCCCTCTTTTTACAGGCATTATTAAAGGGGTTGGGGCGAGATATTGTCCTTCTATTGAAGACAAGGTCTTTCGCTTTCCAGATAAACCTCGTCACCAGATTTTTCTGGAACCCGAAGGACTTGACACCGTCGAGATATACCCCAACGGGATCAGTACAAGCCTGCCAATAGATGTTCAGTGGGCTATGGTAAGAACCATCCCAGGGCTTGAGAGGGCCGAAATAATGCGCCCGGGTTATGCCATCGAATATGATTATGTGAACCCTATCCAACTCAAACCCTCGCTTGAAACCAAAAAAGTGGCAGGGCTCTTTTTGGCAGGTCAAATTAATGGTACTTCAGGTTATGAAGAAGCAGCAGCGCAAGGTATTATAGCCGGGATCAACGCTGCTCGTTATGTAAAAGAAGAAGAACCTTTTATTTTAGATCGTTCCCAGGCCTATATCGGAGTCCTCATAGATGACCTTGTTACCAAGGGCACTAAAGAACCTTACCGGATGTTTACCTCTCGGGCAGAGTATCGTCTTCTTCTCCGCGAAGATAATGCTGACCTGCGTCTCACAGAGCTCGGCTATCGTCTCGGATTGGTCTCTGAGGAGCGTTATCAACGCTTCCTTGCCAAAAAGGAACTTTTAGTCCGGAGCCTTGAGGAACTTCGAAAATACAAGGTGCGGCCAGAGGAGGTTAACCCTCTTCTTTTACGTTTGGGGTCTACTCCTCTCAAACAGGCTCAAAGCCTTTTTGATATTCTTAAACGGCCGGAAGTCCCCCTTGAGGAGATTAAAAAAATATTTAGTTTTTTGAATCGGCTTCCTGAAGAGATTTTGGAACAGATTGAAATTGAGACTAAATATGCGGGTTATGTTAACAGGCAACGCCAAGAGATTGAGAGATTCAAGCGTTGGGAAGGGATGTTGCTGCCTGAAGACCTTAACTATTGGGAAATTCCGGGCCTTTCCACCGAAATACGTGAGAAACTCTCAGCTATAAGACCAAGGTCTTTAGGGCAAGCTTTGAGAATTTCGGGGGTAACGCCGGCAGCAATTACTGCTATTCAAGTGTATCTTAAAAAACGCGGTTGGCGGCCTGTAAAAGAGGCTGCGTAAAAGCGAAGGAAGGAGTAAAATGCCACAGGAAACGAGATCTCATAAAGAGTTACAGGATATATCCGAGGAGATCAAACTCCAAAAAATCGAAGAACCAGCCTTAGCTGTACCTCTGGATTTGCTCTCCGAAGAGGAGGCTGCAAAGCCTTCTAAAAAAGCGAAGCGCAAAAGAGGCCGTCCTCGTAAAAAGAAACTTGAGGCCAAAAAAGAAGACCGCAAAGAAGAAACCAGGCTTCCTGCTCTTCCAGAAGAAGATAAGGCACCGGTTGCCATTGATCCTCTCCAACAATATTTGAGAGAAATCAGTAAATATCCTCTTTTAACTCGGGAGGAAGAGGAAAGGCTTACCAAGGAATATTACAAGACCCGAGACCCCAAAATTGCTTACCGGCTTGTAACTTCAAATCTGCGCTTGGTAGTAAAGATTGCCCTTGATTTCCAAAAGTTTTGGATGCAAAACTTTTTGGATCTCATCCAGGAAGGAAACGTGGGGCTTATGCAAGCGGTTAAAAAATTCGACCCTTACCGGGGGGTAAAATTTTCTTATTATGCTTCTTTTTGGATAAAGGCTTATATTCTCAAATTTATTATGGATAACTGGCGTCTTGTTAAAATTGGCACCACCCAAGCCCAGCGCAAACTCTTCTACAATTTGCGGAAAGAAAAAGAACGTCTGGATGCAATGGGCTTTGAGCCTGCTCCCAAGCTTATTTCGGAACGTCTCAACGTACGGGAAGAAGATGTTATCGAAATGGAACAGCGTCTGAGCGGGGGGGAAATAAGCCTTGATGCTCCCATTAAAGATGATTCAGAAGAATTACACCGAGATTTCCTAGCTGATCCAGGGCCAAAGGTAGAAGACCAAGTGGCCAGAAGAGAAGTTTTGACTAAATTGCGTTCTATTTTGGAAGAATTTGGTAAAGACCTCAAAGACAAAGAACGAGTAATTTTTTACGAGCGTCTCCTTGCAGAGGAACCTTTGACCCTCCAGCAAATTGGTCAACGTTTTGGAATTTCGCGGGAAAGAGTAAGACAAATAGAGGAGCGGCTGCTTAAAAAGCTCCGCAAGTATCTAAAAGAAAGGCTTCCAGATGCAGAGAATTATCCTCTTGCCATTGAAGCTTCTTAGTTTTGGGCTCGTTTTAGGGTTAATTTTCCAGACAAGCGTTTGGGCTTCCTGTAGCCGAGGAGAAAGCTATTTTCATTTTTTAGTAGCCGAATATCTATTAGCCCAAGGCCGTCTTGTAGAAGCACGCAAAGAACTTGAAAAAACGGTAAAGTGTGACCGTAAAGCCCTTTTTCCCCGCAAAGAGCTGATGAAAGTCTATGCCGAGGGTGGATCCTATGAAAAAGCCATTTCTTTGGCCAAAGAAATTTTAAAAGATGCTCCGGACGACAAAGAGGTATTATTTATTTTAGCTAAACTTTATTGGGCTCAAAAGCGTTACGCCCGGGCTATTGAGACTCTTGAAGTGCTGCTGGAAAAATATCCTGATTATGAAGAAGCCCTTTCGGTACTGGCAAGTATTTATCTTCAGAAAAAAGACCTTCAGGGGGCCATCGATACTTTGGAACGTCTGGCTGCTAAGAATCCTGAAAATGCGGCTATTTTTTTGGAGCTTGCCCGTCTTTATCGCCGTCAGGGAGATTTTGAAAAGGCCAAAAGATACTATGAAAAGGCCCTTTCTTTGAATCCTCATAAAGAGACACTTTATTTAGAATACGGAGAATTTCTTGAAAAGATTGGCGCCTTTGCTGAGGCAGAGAAAGTTTACCGCCAAGGTCTTCAGAAAACTTCTCAGGCTTTTCATCTCTATGAAGCTCTTTTAAGGCTTTATATCCGTCAGGAGCAATTCAAAAAGGCTCTCTCAATTTTAGAAGCCATAGAAAAGGAGATAGGTTCCAATCCCCGTTTGTTACTACGCAAGGCCCTTATTTATCTTGATCTTAACCAGAATGAAGAGGCGGCAAAGCTTCTTGAGAAACTTCTCCGCGAAGACCCTCAAAATTATACCGCCCTTTTTTATCTCGGTGTGGCCTTAGAAAAGCTCGGAAAAAAAGAAGAAGCTATTAAGGCTTATGAGGCTATACCACCCCAAGCTGAGGTCTTTACTCTGGCAGTACGACGCCTAGCTCAGCTTTTGAACGATCCCCAGGAAGTTTATAAACTCTTTGAGAAGGCCCTTTCTCAGCACCCGGATGATAGGAATCTTTATCTTCTTGCCGGGTCAATTTTTGAAGAACTTGATGCCTGCAGTCTTGGAGAGCCCTTTGTGAGGAAAGGCTTTGAGAAGTTTCCCGAAGATGTGGATTTAGCAGTTGCCCTCGGCCTTTTATTGATTTGTGAAGGTAAAGAACAAGAGGCTATAAAACTTCTTGAACCTTTGTTAGAAAAGTATCCCCAAAATCCGACTCTTCTCAATTTTATAGGATACACTTATGCCGATCTAAACGAAAATCTTTCTAAAGCCGAAAGATACATCCGCAAAGCCTTATCTCTCAAACCTGATGATGGCTACATCATTGATAGCCTGGCTTGGGTCTATTATCGAAAAGGCCAGTACCAAAAGGCACTCGAAGAGATTAAACGGGCCCTTAAACTTTCTCCCAATGACCCCACTATACACGAACATTATGGAGACATTCTTATGGCTTTAGGGAAAGAGAAGGAAGCCTTATCTGTTTATCGTAAGGCCCTTTCTTTAGCCAAAAAAGGCCGAGACCGCAAACGTCTGAAGGAAAAGATTCAAAAACTGTGCGCAAAATTCTCTTGTTCTTCTTTTTAATAGCAGCAGGTTGTGCCCTTCCTCGCTCCACCCAATGGCGACCCGTTCCAAAACCCTTTTTAGGAGCAGAAGGTCGGGTTTTTTTCAAAGTGTTAACTCCCCGGGGAAATTTCCAAGGTGAAAGTTTCTTTATTGCCCAAGAAGAGTTTTTTTATCTTGAGGCACTTTCACCCTTTGGATTATCCCTTTTTCAGGGGATTCTTGAGAAAGAAAGGGCTCAGCTTGTGGTCTTTCCTACCAAGAAAGCTTATTTTGTCAAAATCTATCTCCCCAAAGAAATTACTAACTATTGGGGAGGGCTTTTCTTGGGATATTTTCCTTCCTCTCTTCTCGAAGGAGCCCTTTTTTTGGAAGATAAAAAAGGTTATCACCTCAAAAAAGAAAGTGGGCCTTTTCGAATTTTAGTGGACTTTGATCGAGAAGGGCGGCTGGAAAAGATTATAGTAAAAAAAGAAAGAACACTTCTCCGGTTAAACTACGAAGGTCTGCAAAAAGTCTCTTGGGAAGTCCCGCCGTTTCATACTAAAGGAATATTTCTTTTTATAAAGCTTGATCCCTTACAGAATCACTTTCAAAAACCGGCCTTGATTATTCCCAAAGGGTTTGAAAGGGTCTTTTGGGAACTCAAATGGTAATTTTAAAGATCCAACAATTTTTTGACTTCTTCAGATAGACTAAAAGAGTGTTCTTCTGCTGGGAAAAGACCTTCTTTTACTTCGCTTATGAATTTCTGAAGGGCCCTTTTACCTTCGGCTGCAAAGTTGGCATACCTTTTGACAAAACGAGGCCGAAAACCTTCGAAAAGTCCCAAGAGGTCCGGCAAAACGAGGATCTGACCGTCGCAATCTGGCCCCGCGCCAATTCCGATGGTGGGAATAGAGATGGAGGAGGTAATGCGAGCAGCAAGCTCTTTGGGGACACATTCTAAGACTACGGCAAAGGCTCCGGCTTCTGCTACCGCTTTGGCGTCGTTAAGGAGTTTGCGGGCTGAGCTTACATCGCGTCCTTGCACTTTAAATCCGCCCAATGAACTGGCTCGCTGAGGAGTAAGGCCTATGTGGGCAAGGACAGGGATCCCGGCTTTTACTACAGCCCTTATAATTTCACAAACCTCTTCTCCTCCTTCGATTTTTACCGCCTGACATCCTCCTTCCTTAAGGAAACGTCCCGCGTTTCGGATGGCCTCTTCCGGGCTGATCTGATAGGAAAGAAAGGGCATATCTCCTATTACCAAGGCTCGTTTTACTCCACGAGAGACAGCTTTTGCCAAAATAAGCATTTCTTCCATAGTGATGGGCAAAGTGTCTTTGTAGCCTAGAACCAGCATAGCAGCTGAATCCCCCACCAAAATGAGGTCAATGCCGACTTCATCAAGAATCCGTGCCCAAAGGACATCGTAAGCCGTAAGGGCTGTGATCTTTTCGCGTCCCTTTTTGGATTGGAGTTCCGGAATTGTAAGTCTAGAGTAAGCGGCCATCTTTGAAGCCCCTTTTGCCAAAATATTCATAAGCCTTACTGGTAAGCATTCGTCCTCTTCTGGTACGCCGTAAGAAACCACAGCGAATAAGAAAAGGTTCGTAAACGTCTTCAAGGGTACGAGGGTCTTCACAAAGGGCGGTAGCTAAAGTATCAAGCCCTACAGGTCCACCGTCAAATTTTTCCATGATGGTCTGAATTAAAAGGCGGTCAAAAGGGCCGAGACCAAAATCGTCGAGATCCATCAAAGACAAGGCCTTTCTCGCCAACGCGGCGTCAATAATATCTTTCCCTTCAACAAGGGCAAAATCCCAGACGCGGCGCAAGAGTCGGTTGGCTATACGAGGGGTCCCCCGGGCCCTTTTGGCAATTTCAAAGGCTCCCTCGGGTTTCAAACGTATCTGAAGTACTTTGGCAGTGCGGAGGAGAATTTCTTGGAGTTCTTTTTCACAATAGAAGTCTAGCTTGAAAGTAATCCCAAAGCGATCTCTCAAAGGGGCAGAGAGAAGTCCACTGCGAGTGGTGGCGCCTACAAGGGTAAATCGTGGAAGAGAAAGCTTAAGAAGTCTTGCTCCTGGCCCTTTACCTACTACTAAATCTAGGCGGAAGTCTTCCATAGCCGGGTAAAGTATTTCTTCTACAGCTGCGGGAAGACGGTGTATTTCGTCAATAAAAAGTACATCTCTTTCAGAAAGGTTGGTAAGGATGGCTGCCAGGTCTCCAGGCCTTTCCAATACAGCTCCGGAAGTAACATGAATTTTGCTTCCGAGCTCTTCAGCGATAATATGGGCCAAGGTAGTTTTGCCAAGCCCGGGGTAACCCGTTAACAAGACATGGTCTAAAGCCTCTTTCCGGGTCGCAGCAGCTGAGAGATAAACAGCTAAAACCCTGCAGACTTCCTCTTGACCTACATAATCGGCGAGTCTTTTGGGGCGAATTTCATTTATATTCATCAAGATGTCGAAAGCCTTTTGAGGGCTTCTTTAATAATTTCTGAAAGATCTTTCCCTTCTTGGAAACTTTTTTCAAGGGCCATTCGGGCTTCATCGGGAGAGAAACCCAGGTTAAGAAGGGCAGAAAGAGCTTCATTAAAAAGAGGGCTTGTAAGGGGTTTACGAATTCCTAAACGTGAGCGAAGCTCTACACAGAGACGTTCTGCCCGTCGCGGTCCAATTCCTGGCACCTTCGAGAGACTTTCAACATCGTTTTGGGCAATAATTTCGAGAAATTCTTGCGGTTCGAAAACTCCCAAAATATTGAGAGCCAGGCGAGGACCCAGACGAGATACTTCTTGTAATCTGCTGAAAAGCTCCCGTGCTTCAGCACTCAAAAAGCCATAAAGTTCGGGTATCTCGTTTCTAATCCGCAAGCAAACATAAAGACGGCAGTCTTGTCCGGGAGGGGGCAGCCTTTCACTTAAAGAAAAAGGGGTTAGGATTTCTAAAACAAAAGGGCCACTTTTGAGAAATACTCTTCCTGGTTCTTTGTATTGCAGCTGGCCTTCAACCTGGGCGAGCATATTTAAACCTCTGTAAGTGATAAAGGGCTACAGCCAAGGCGTCGGAGGCGTCGGTAGGAAGATCACAAGGGATTTCAAGTAGGGCACAAACCATAAAACGGAGTTGCTCTTTAGGGGCACTACCATAACCAGTAAGAGCCTTTTTGATTTCAAGTGGATGATAGAAGAAAACAGGCCTTTCTGCTGTTACCGCAGCTAAAATGGCTGCTCCTTGAGCTTGCCCCAGTTTTAAAGCTGCGTGCGGGAAACTTTGGGGAATAACCTCTTCTAAAGCAATGGCTTCTGGGTTGTAGCGGATGATAAGATTGGTTATTTCTTGAAAAATTGTGTGCAGGCGATGAGGAAGGGAGCTTTCCTTTAGCCGGAGAGCCCCCCAGGTAAGAGGTTTCTGAGGGGCCTCAATAATTCCATATCCCATGACCCGGGAGCCCGGATCAATTCCCAAAACTCGCATTATATTTTGGCGCTTACGCGCTCCATGATTTCGTCAGGAATATCAAAATTGGCGTAAACCTGCTGGACATCATCATGGTCTTCTAAAGTTTCCATGAGTCGAAGCATCTGTTGGGCTGTTTTTTCGTCTTCTAACTTTACCGTAGTTTTAGGGACCATTGTTACCCTGGCAGATTGAATATTAAACCCGGCCTCTTTAAGGGCGCTTTGAACTGCTTCTAAATCCTGAGGAGCAGTGATGATCTCTACTTCGCTTTCATATTCACGAATATCCTCAGCTCCGGCTTCAAGGGCTACCTCCAGGAGTTTTTCTTCGTCGCTTCCGTCACGAGAGATTATGATAAGTCCTTTTTGCTCAAAAATCCAAGATACCGCACCGGGTTCGGCAAGATTGCCGCCACATTTGCTAAAAATGTGCCTTAACTCTGAAACGGTACGGCGTTTGTTGTCTGTAACGCTCTTTATGAGAACCGCTACTCCTCCTGGACCATAGCCTTCGTAGGTGGCTTCTTCCCATGTGGTTCCAGGCTCTTGTCCTGTTCCTTTTCTGATAGCGCGTTCGATATTTTCTTTGGGCATATTAGCGGCTTTGGCTGCCTGGATAGCAGCTCTTAGTCTTGGATTGGCGCTAGGATCTCCCCCTCCTAGGCGGGCGGCCACCATGATTTCTCGAATAAGTTTGGTAAAAAGTTTCCCTCTTTTGGCGTCTTGAGCCGCCTTTTTACGCTTTATTTGTGCCCAGTGAGAATGTCCTGCCATAAGATCACCTCTACGAGAAGTCTTAATTTCGCCCAAATCTTAGCCACTTTTATCTCTCTTTGCAAAAGGTGTTTTTCCCTTCAAGAGGAAAGGGTTGGGGGGGAGAGTTTTTTTTGTTAAAGCATAGGCAAAAGCGGCAAAGGAGGTGCTATGTCAGAGCTCAGATTGGTCATTTCACCTCAGGAAATCGCTTCCAGGGTGAAGGAGATAGGAACTCAAATTACTGAAGATTATAAAGGGAGGGAAGTGGTCTTTATTGGTATTCTCAAAGGGGCCTTTGTTTTCTTGGCTGATCTCATCAGGGTGGTTAATCTTCCTGATCTAGAGTTAGATTTTGTACGTCTGGCAAGCTATGGTAAAAGCGATGTTTCTGCAGGAGAAGTCAAGATTACTAAGGACATCGAACTTTCTATCAAAGGCAAAGATGTCATTGTAGTGGAAGATATTATCGATACCGGCTATACCCTGGAATATTTCCAAGAGGTCTTAAAGCTCCATGAACCGCGCTCTGTGAAAATATGTTGTCTTATTGATAAGGCTGAAAGAAGAAAGGCCAAAATCAGAATCGACTATTGCGGCTTTAAAATACCAAAGGGTTTTTTGGTAGGTTACGGGCTAGATTTTGCTGAAAAATACCGCCATCTTCCCGGAATTTATGAAATTGTGAGGTAAAGATGAAAAAATTTCTCGGTTTTGTTTGGAGCTATTTTAAAAATAGCCCTTGGTATATGTGGGTATTGAGGATAGGGTTGGCTTTATTGCTTTTTAAACTTTTTATGTGGTCTAAAATGCTTGGCAATCTTCCTCAGAAATAATAAGGGGGAGGTAAACCCTCCCCTTATTATTACCACCAGCTGATGGTTTTATCCGCTTCGAAAATCATTTTAATGAGCTTGTCATAATCGGCATCTTCTTTAGCTTCGTAAAGTTTAAATTCCATAGCTTCATTACCTTCATTTAAAATCTGAACGAGTTTTTTTACTTCTTCATTGGGTTCGTTCCGATATACGTGGAGAAGCTTCATTTTAGGCCTCCTCTTATCGATTTAGGTTAGTCAGCACAAGCTGGTGGAGGAGCATGTTTTTGCTTTGGAAGCCCATAACCAATGATAACATCTGCCTCTTTGAGTTTTTGGGCTAGCTCCTCCAAAGTAATACTTGTAAGTCCGGCTTCTTCTAAGTTGTATTTTTTGGCTTCTTCATCTTCAATGGTGTCTACTACACAAAAAACATCGCCTTCCATATCACGTATCCAGTCGATATTTTCCCTTACGTACTCGGTAAGATTAGGCATCTTATTATAAAAGACACAACAATGAGAGTAATGGTTTTCTACCGAAAGGCCCAGGGTGGAACGGATACAATCACTTATATAAATACGATTTGCTACTAAAAAGTAAACTTTTAAAGACTCTGCCATAATAGACCTCCTTTAAAATTTAAAGCACAAAATATTTGCCACACTCATCAAGTATCTCTCCATGGAAAGCCTGAGTGCGCATCTGTTTGGGAGTGAGACCTCCTGGAATATCAGTTTCTACATCGAAGCCCTCACAAGTGTAAGAATCAGCACAAATGGCAAGATCTTCTTCCGGGATCATTTTTACAAGTTTTGGAAAATCAGGTTGTTTGGTGAGATGAATAGCTTTAAAAGTGAAAAAGATTTTGACCTTTTTACCTGCACGTTGAGTGGCTTCGACAATTTTCATTAAATGTCCCATGTATTGGGGATCAGTAACAAAAATTCCAAGTTTATCAGGATCTTTAGCCATAATACACCTCCATTTATTTACTTAACCTTTCTTTATATAGAAACGCATAAAACCTGCATCTTCTCTTTCTCCAAGATATTCATGTCCCGCACGTTCACACCATCCAGGAATATCATTTCTAGAACCAGGATCGGTGCCAAGTACCTCCAGAATTTGTCCGCTATTTAGCTTTTGAATAGCCTTTTTGGTCTTAAGAAGTGGCATAGGACAAGAAAGACCTTTACAATCAAGAGTCATGTCGGGTTTAATTCCTTCTGGGGCAATTTTAATGTCAGACATATTAACCTCCTTTAAATGAATTTGATTTTCCTGACTAATTGTCAGGTTACATCTCAATCACTAGTTTGTTTGATTCTTCGTTCCAGTCAATGATTACATACCACACTACACAGATCAAGGTAATCAGAAAGAGTGTCCCGCCGTAACCTAAATATTCTGGGAGGAATACCGCCTTACCGAGATAGCCTTCTTCGATAACGTCATATTCTGAAAAATAATAACGAACGACAGAATTAGAGAGAGCAAAGAAAATAGCCACCACCCAAAGCTTGATTTGTCCTTCGGCGACCCGCCAAAGGCTACCGGAACCTCACCCTCCAGCTACGACCATGGAGGCGCCAAAGATAAATCCTCCTATTAGGGCTCCGAGTCCAAATGTGGGAACAACGTAAGCCATCTCGGGTTGAACCTCTTGATATTTAAGAATGGCCACCCCTATGGCCCCTAGGATAATACTTACCATCAAAGCTTTGCCCATAGAGGCTTCACCGGTCATAAAGGGCTCACGCAAGGCATTCACCATGCAGAACCGACTTCGATGCATAATATATCCAATACCTGCAGAAATGATGAGACACCCTCCCAAAACATCCGCATTATCGATTTCTTCATTTCCAAAATAGGCATAGGTAGCAACAATAAGCCCTATTAAAAGAAGAAATCCGATATAAGGTCCTACCTTACGAAGACTAATTTCAAAACCTCCGGCACTTGGGAAATGTTCAATCTCCCAATAGAGATACTTGATACCGACAATTACACCAAAAATAAGTCCTACTGCCATAGCTAAACCGTTGGCTGCCAGGTTGTGGAGTGCTACATAAAAACCACCCACGTTACATCCCATAGCCATAGCTGAACCAATTCCCATTAGGATTCCTGCTACAATAGCCTTGATATACTCAATTTTTGGAGGAAAACGCAGGCCAAATTCCCGGGCGAGAAAGGCAGAAATAGCTGCTCCCCAAATAAAGCCGATATCTAAAATAGAAGATGAAAACTCCAAAGGGTGCGGGGGAGCATCTTCATAAAACCCGATACCGTAAAAGAACCAATCCGCCCAATTTCTGATACCACCAACAATACCCCAAGGACGATACCAAGCCTCCAATAAGATGGCAAAAAGGGCTAACATAACCCCTCCCATCAAAGGAGACCAATTAGAAAGGGCAAAACTTCGCCAGCTCCTTGAAATAGCCTCTTTAAATTCAGACATTTATCCCTCCTTGCCAAAAGGTTATTTAGACCTCTTCAGTAGGCTCGCTCTAACAAAACTGAATGTAAGTGTCAAACATATTGAAGAGATAAAAAAAATAAATTTATGGCAAAAACAGCAATTAAAAATAAAAAACAGCGATTAATCTTCCTAGAGGAGCTTTTAGGCCCATTTTTGGTTGACAAATAGGCTCTCTCTTTAAAAGAGCTTTTATTAGCATTTTCATTCAAAAAAGATCTTGTCAACTTTGAAGAGGTGCTGTTCCTTATGCAAAGAGGAGGGAGTCATGAAAAGAGAATATTTTTTCTTAATATTTTTTCTTTTTTCTGTGCTTCTGAAAGGAGTAGTGGCTATGGAAATCGCCCCCGGTCTTTACAAAACAAAGCTTGATAACGGACTTACCGTTATTGTAGAGGAAAACCGCCGCGCACCGGTAGTAGCAGTTCAAGTTTGGGTGAAGGCTGGAAGTGTGTACGAAAAGGACCGTGAAGCAGGTATTACCCATCTTATCGAGCACATGATTTTTAAAGGTACTGAAAAGTATAAGCCCGGGGAGATTGCTTCGACTATCGAAAGTTTCGGGGGCAACATCAATGCCTTTACTTCTTACGACTATACTTGTTATCACGTAACCGGTCCTTCCGAAATCTTAGAAACAGCCCTCGATGTCCTCTCTGATGCCGTTTTTCACTCAATTTTTGACCCTGTAGAGCTTGAACGCGAAAAAGAAGTGGTACTTGAAGAGATGCGGATGCGCAGAGACAAGCCTTCTTTAGCTCTGGCCGAAGCAGTTATGTCTAAAGCCTACCTTAAATATCCTTACCGACGCCCTATTATCGGTTATGAAGAAACGGTAAAAGCTATAACTAGAAAAGATATTTTCAGTTATATGGCTCGCCGTTACCGTCCCCCCCATATTGCAGTGGTTATCGTAGGGGATGTGGAGGCCGAAAGCGCCCTTTCAAAAGCAGCGGCCTATTTTGGCAAAGCTCCCAAAAGGCCTCCGGAAGAGGTTAAATTTCCTCAAGAACCACCTAAAAATGAGCCGGTTTTAGTAACAATTGAAAGAGAAGTTCAGGAAGGATATTTTCATCTGGTCCTACCCGGGCCGAGCCTTCTTGAACCTGAAGCCCCGGTGGCCGATGTTATGGCTACCCTTCTAGGCCAAGGAGAATCATCTCGTCTTTATCGCAAGCTCCGGCGCGAAAAGGAGATTGTTCACACTGTTTACGCTTATACTTTCACCCCTATGGGGCCGGGGCTTTTTGAGGTTGCGGGGACGGCTTCGCCCGAAAATTTACGGGAGGCCCTCAAAGAATCTTTGGTCGAACTCTTTCGTCTGAAATACGAACTTGTCCTTCCTGAAGAACTTTCCAAAGCCAAGACCATGGTAGCGGCAAGCTTCGTCTATAGCCGTGAAACAATGCAAGGCGAAGCCCGTAAGCTGGGCTCCTTTGAGATAATAGCGGGTGATCCCCTGAAGGCCAAAGAGTACCTAGAGGCGGTTAAAGCCGTAAAGGCTGAAGATATAAGAAAAGTGGCCCAGAAATACTTCACTCCCCAAGCGGTAGTAGCCGGGCTTTTGGCCCGGGGGGCAGGAGAAGTTATCTCTCCTGAAGAACTTAAAAACTTGGTAGAAGAAGCTGAACTTGAGGCCTCTGGGGTCTCATCTGAAGCTGAAACATGGGTAAGTCCTACCGTAAAAAAGGTCCTACCCAATGGGCTTACCGTTCTGATAACTCCTCAAAAGGACGTTCCTTCATTTTCGATGGTGCTGATTTTTCCAGGTGGTTTACGTTATGAAACAAAAGAAACCAACGGCCTTTTCCGCACTTTAGCAGCCTTATGGACCAAGGGCACCGAAGAAAAATCTGCAGAACTTTTAGCCACTATGGTGGAATCTCTAGGAGGCGAGATTGAAGGCTTTTCCGGACGAAATACCTTTGGTCTTAAGGCAACTTTTCTTTCAGAAGAGTTAGAAAAGGCCTTTAATCTTTTTGCGGAAGTCACCTTGAAACCTGCTTTTAGGGAAGAAGAGCTTAATAAGCTCAAGCCAGAGCTCCTTTCCGCCATTGCCCGGCAAGAGGATGATCCGTTGCAGTTGGCTATTCGAGAATATTACCGACTCCTTTTTGAACCTCATCCTTACGGGCTCAATATTTTAGGTTCTCCCAAGGTGATAAAACGCCTAA
>Ga0256833_1000917_pt1 | contig 22267 bp, 16 predicted proteins | sample 356284metaG_FD_190535 | JGI IMG/M metagenome (GOLD analysis project Ga0256833, IMG submission 190535) | Hydrothermal vent microbial communities from Mid Atlantic Ridge, Atlantic Ocean - 356-284 | ecosystem: Environmental > Aquatic > Marine > Hydrothermal vents | place: Atlantic Ocean: Mid... | reverse complement strand
TTGCCATCCATTCATTCATAGGTGTTAGTCCTCCTTTAACATATTCATTACCGGGTACATAATTAGGATCCGTTGTGTATCTTAAATCTTCAAGTTTAGGTCCCCATGATACTCCTGTGTAATTTTGTTCATCAGGCATCCAAAGTCCTGTTCTGTCATAAAATCCCATCCAAATATTTGAGCCTTGAGCATAAGTTTTTTGGAGTGGTGGCAATTTGGATACATTATCAATTTTGAGAGCCGAATTTACGTGAACTTTAATTTTACCATGGGTGTTTTTACCCGATTTTGTAGTTATGATAACGGCACCGTTCGCAGCTCTCATGCCATACAGTGCTGTGGCTGCTCCTCCCTTCAAAATAGATATCGACTCTACATCATTAGGGTTTATGTCCATGGCTCTGTTTGATTCCGCAACTCCATCTACTGTATTTTCGCTGTTTCCACTATTATCTATCGGAACTCCATCTACAACAAATAATGGTTGGTTGTTTCTTGTTATTGAAGAAGAACCACGAATTTCCATAAATGTTGATGCTCCTGCTTCACCGGATGCTTTGTTGATGCGAACACCGGCAATCTTACCTTGTAAAGCGTCAAGAATACTTGTTTGTACACTTTTTTCTATTTTATCGGACTTGACATCCTGTACCGCATATCCAAGAGCATTTTTATCTCTTTTTATACCCAAAGCGGTAACTACCACATCTTCCAATTGTACACCGGAAGAAAGAGTAACATTAACTTCATCACTAGTACCTAATTCTACTTCTTTAGTGGTGTATCCTATATAAGATACTACTAGTGTTTTTGCATTAGGTCCTACTTTCAATTGGAATTTACCGTCAATATCGGTTATCGTTCCAAGATTTGTATTTCCTTTAACAACTACAGATGCTCCTATCAGAGGAGAACCCGAATCGTCAGTCACTGTACCATGTACCATTCTCTGAGCTATCATTCCCGATGTAGCCATAACGATGGTAAATAGCAAAAGTAAGAGTTTTTTCATATCACAAGTTTTTGTTTAAAAAAAATAATTTTTAAAAATATCAACTTAAAAAATCACGATTTGATATCTATTACTATATATCTAATCCCTACAAAATTATAAAAAAAATAATTTATTAAAAAAATATTATAAGATTTTATTGATAAAAGGTTTTTTTGAGAATCTTTAAATAAAAATGGGGACTTTACCAGTATGTTGATTTTTAGGATATGATATATTAATGAAATGTATGATATAAAAAATACTTATGCCCCAAGATGCAATAATATTCTAAATTATTATTTCTTTTAAATAAATATTATATAGAGGTTATGTTATTCGTATAATTTCAATATAATATTTTATATTATGTGATAAGTTGTATGTTTATTATTATTTTTAAGCATTCTATGTGAAAATCAGAGCATTTCTGAATATATTTATAAATATTTCAGGTTGTTTTGAGAGATTTATTGTTTAGGTGTACTTGATTTTCGTAATCATTTTATTTAAAACGGGACTTAACTTATTTGTCCAAGACATGTTTTTAGACTTTCTTCCCAGTATTTTAGATTGATATTTAAATTATCTATCAGTTTCTTTTTAGACATTCTACTGTTCATTGGTCTTGGTGCAAGTGTAGGATATTCTGAGGAGGGAATAGCATTTATTATACAGGTTATTTTCTTTATCTCAACTATTTTTTTTGCAAAATCATACCAGGATGTAAATCCTTTATTGCTGAAATTGTATATGCCGTATAATCCTTTATCCAATGTTATGATTTTCATTATTGCATCTGCTAAATCTGTGGCATAAGTAGGGCTGCCAATTTGGTCATTTACCACATTCAATTCTTTTTTCCTTTTACAGAGATTTGATATTGTCGATACGAAATTATTTCCGAATTCGGAATATAGCCAGGAAGTTCTTATTATATAAAATCGGGAAAAAACATCTTTGATTTTATTTTCACCGCTAAGTTTGCTTTCAGCATATTCACCTTTTGGAAAAGTATTGCTTTCTTCTGTCATAATTTCATCTGAATCATTGTTGTAAACATAATCACTGGAAATGTGAATCAAGGTACAACCGGTTTTTGCACATGCAAAAGCAAGATTTTCAGGTCCGGTAACATTGATTTTGAAATTGAGCTCTTTTTCAATTTCCGCTTTGTCTACATTGGTATAAGCTGCTGCATTTATACAATAAACAGGCTTAAATTTGTCAAAAAAAGTATTTACATCATCTTGATTGGTTATATCCAGTTCTTCAACATCCGTGAAAATGAAATCTACTTCCGAATATTGATTTTTAATTTTCCTTATGGATTTTCCCAATTGTCCCTTGGCTCCTGTAACCAAAACTTTCATTTTAATTTTATTTTTTATGTTGCCCGAATATTGGATGTAATTTATCTTTATTCGATAATATAATATCATTTGGACTTATTCCCCAATCAATATTTAATTGCCTGTCATTATAAATTATACCGCCTTCGGCATTTTTATTATAATAATTATCACATTTATAAGAAAATATTGCTTCTTCGCTCAAGACAACAAAACCATGAGCAAATCCTCTTGGAATTAATAATTGTTTTTTATTTTTATCAGTAAGTTCCAGACTAAAATATTTTCCATAAGTTTCCGAATTATTTCTGATATCAACAGCTATATCTAATACTCTGCCTTTGATTACTCTTACAAGTTTTGTTTGTGCAAAGGGTTCTATCTGATAATGCAGTCCTCTAAGTGTGCCATATTTTGATTTTGATTCGTTGTCTTGAACGAAATTTATGTTTTTACCTGTTAATTCCGTAAATTGTTTTTTGTTGAAGGATTCAAAAAAATAACCTCTGTCATCATAGAATACAGTGGGTTCAATAATTAGTAAATCCCTTATAAAAGTAGTGGTTATCTCCATACAAATCATTTTTTTCTAAAATATATACTTATTGGCACTCCTGTTAAATCATATTTTTTTCTCAATTGATTTTCCAAATATCCTTTGTAATTTGCTTTAACATGTTCCGGATAATTGCAGAAAAATGCAAAGGCCGGATAATATTTAGGAATCTGACTGACATATTTTATTTGGATATAATTGCCTCTATGGGTTGGAGGAGGAATTTTCTGTATAGCATCCAGCATATATTCATTTAGCTCCGAAGTTTTAAATTTTTGTTGTCTTTTTTCATATACTTCAAGAGCTTTTTCTATAGCTTTATATATTCTTTGTTTGTTTAAAACGGAAACAAATAAAATAGGAACATCGCTGAATTTACCGAGTTTCTTTTTTATTTTTTCTTCAAATTCTTTTGCTGTGTTGGTTTCTTTTTCGATAAGATCCCATTTATTAACCAGAATAACAATTCCTTTTTTTCTTTTTGCCGCCAAATCAACAATACTCAAATCCTGTGCTTCCAATCCGGCTTTGGCATCTATCATAACAATTGCTACATCTGCTTCTTCAATGGCTCTTATGGCTCTCATAACGGAATAGAATTCCAGATCTTCATAAACTTTGCTTTTTTTTCTGATTCCGGCTGTATCAACCAATATGAATTCTTTCCCGTACTTTTTATATACTGTATTTACAGAATCTCTTGTAGTACCGGCGATATCGGTTACTATGTTTCTCTCTTTTCCGGTCAAGGCATTTATGAAAGAGGATTTTCCAACGTTGGGTTGTCCTACAATTGCAATTTTTGGGTAATCCGGTTTTATTATTTCTTGTTCATCTCCTATGAGGTCGGTAATAGCATCCAATAAGTCCCCGGAACCTCCTCCGCTAATAGCAGATATAAAAAAAGTGTTTTCAAACCCCAAGCTCCAAAATTCGTTTGCTATTAATAATCTTTCGTGATTATCTACTTTGTTAACAGCAAGAAAAACCGGTTTTTTACTTTTTCTTAACAAATTTGCTATATCGTCATCCAGATCAGTGATTCCGGTGGTTGTATCCACTACAAAAATAATAGCATCTGCCTCTTCGATAGCTATTTGTACCTGAACACTAATAGCTGATTCAAAAATATCTTTAGAGTCCTTTACAAATCCCCCTGTATCTATGATTGTGAATTCTTTTCCATTCCAAATGCAGGTATTGTAAATGCGATCTCTTGTAACGCCACTAACGTCATCAGTTATTGCATGTCTTTCACCTGAAAGTCGGTTAAATAATGTTGATTTTCCTACATTTGGCCTTCCTACTATTGCAATTGTCTTCATTAAAATTAATGTTTTGGCAAAATTAAAAATAATACCTGAATATTATAAATATTAGGGATTATTTAGTGTCTATCCATAAAATCATTAAAATTTAAAAACATTCTTTTTGCGATATTTTTATTTTCTTCAACTCGCTGATACCAAGGCATCACTTCGTTTCAGAAAAGTAAAAATCTCATCAAAAATCTTTGTTTTTAAAAATTCAAGCACATTATAGACAGACACTATTTAGTGTCTGTCCATAAATGGCTTAATTTTTTTTAAATTTAATATTTTTATGGACAGATATTGATTAGTGTATACTGTTTTTAGTCTTTTCTATTATATTATTTATGTATTCTTTAGGAGATTCTCCTCTATATCCAGATGTTCTATACAGAATTTTACCATAGTTATTAAGTAATATGACTGTAGGCAGTCCTCGTATATTGAATTTTTTTGCGAGATTCTCATTTTTTTTACTTTGTTCTTTTGATAATTGATTTTTCTGCATTCTTGGAAAATCAGCCAATACCATTATCAAATTATTTTTTGCCCATTTTTCAAATTCCTCCGAGTGAAAAATAGCTGCGTGAAGTCTCTTGCACGGTGGGCACCAGTCAGAGCCGGTAAATAATATCAGAACAGGTTTCTTTTCGGATTGTGCCAATTCCAATGCTTTATCGTAATCGTACTTCCAATCATTTTGAGCATAATTGTTGATTGAAAAAAAAGCAATAAATAAAAAAGCAATTAAAATTTTAGTTTTCATATAAAAATAATTTTTTAGACACTACTTAGAAAAATCATTTAATCAAAGGTAAATTAAACAAAATATTGTGTTTAATCGATGCAATGATATTAATTCTCGGTAGTTGTTTTTAAGAAATAATTATTAGAACTAACTGTTTTTAATTAAAAATGTTGCAATTTGGTTGAGAAAATATTTTTGATTAGTTAATCATTTTCATAGAGAATATACAAATGTTATTGTAAAAAATTTTAATTTCGCATTTTTAACACAATTAGAAATAGAATGGAAGTTTTTTCCGGGAAAAAAAAGAATGTAAGAAAATTACCTAATCCTGAAAAGGAAATGTCTTTTTTGGATCATCTCGAAGAATTAAGATGGACTATTATACGTTCCGTCTTGTATATTGTGATAATTGCTATTATTGTTTTTCTTGCTAAGACATTTATTTTTAATTATGTTATATTTTCGCAGTTAAATGAAAATTTTCCAACCTATAGATTTTTTTGTTTTTTGGGAGAAAGGTTTTGCGTTCATCCACCTCAGTTGAATTTGATAACGAGAGCAATGGGAGAACAGTTTTTGGTTCACATAAAAGTCTCTATGGTTTTAGGTTTTATTGTCGCATTTCCTTTGGTACTTAGAGAAGTATGGAAATTCGTTGCGCCCGGTTTGAAAGAAACAGAAAGAAAAGTTACATTTAATATAGTTTTTATTTGTTCTTTTTTGTTTTTTTTCGGAGTATTATTCGGATATTTTGTAATTGCTCCATTTGCGATTAAATTCTTTGCCGAATATACAGTTGGTCAATTTGCACAGACAGCTCCTACTTTGGATTCTTATGTAGGGTTTTTAACTATGCTTACTATTCCTGTTGGCTTCGTTTTTGAACTACCGATAGTTGCGTATTTTCTTGCTAAAGCCGGTATTATTACTTCTTCGCTTATGCGCCAATATCGTAAGCACGCAATAATAGTGATTTTAGTATTGGCGGCAATAATTACTCCACCGGATGTATTTACTCAGGTATTGATTGGTATTCCTATTATTATGATTTATGAGATAAGTATTTTTGTAGTTAAAAGAGTTGAGAAAAAGTTAAAAGATAAAGAAAATGAATAGATTATCCTCAAATTGGACCTTGGTGCTTAAAATCTTTATTCCTGTGTTTTGGTTGATGTTCTTTGGGGCTTTGACTTTTGCTGCATTTATTTCCAATCCTATTGAGGCACCACAATTTACAACTAAAGTATTTAAAATAGAAATGTTAATTGTTTTTACTTCAGGTTTACTGTTTTTTATATTTACTTTTTTCAGATTAAAAAGAGTTGATGCGGATGATAAAAATATTTACATTTCCAACTATTTTAAAACATATAAATATCCACCTGATAGCATTTCACATATTGTTATATATAATCATTTGGTGATAAAAGTTGCACATCTTTATTTTAAAGGAAAATCATCATTTGGCAATAAAATATTTTTTATTCCTTTTCATAGAAATCTCAGGGAATTTAGTATGAAAAATGATATACGATTAAAAAATTATAAATCAGCTGATTGATGTCATTATCTTATTTCTTAATTCTTGGATTTTAACTTTTTTATCACTATTATTGTATCTGTATGAATTGATATAATCTATTGATAAATCATAATATTTTAATGAATACCATGCGGTCAATGGAAGTGAAATAAATACAACTCCTACGGTTTTTAAATATAAAAATCCCAAAATATTAATTATTAAATAATATAGCGCGTAGAAAAATTGTGATATTAAAACTTTTAAGACTGCTTTGTATTCATAAACTTTTGTATATTTCTTAACTATTAATATTGCAGGTAAAACAGGTAGAAAATTTAAAATAATACCGGTTATAAATAATGGGAATCCCAAAATAAGTGAAATAGTATTAAAAATAGTGACATTATTTTTCACTAATGAAAAATCAGTTATATTTTCTTTAGTAAGGAGAGAGAAATAGTTGTTGACATTATTTTCTAGTTTTATAAATTGATTTTCATTCATTTTTTCTATAAGTTGAGAGTATGACTTTAAATTTTCAGGTATACTTGAATTTGTTTCATATATTTTATGCTTACAGCAAATCAATTCATTGTTTATAAGTAAAATTTGTAATTTGGCAAATACGTGTTGTTTTCTTTTTTCAGTAATAATAATATTAACATCATGCATTTTTGTGTTTATATAGGAATTTAATTCCCGGATGATTGCATTTTCTTTTTTATTTTCCATGATATCCGGTGTTAAGCTTATGGCTTCTCCTAAGTATATATTTAAATACGATCTGAATTTATCCGGTTGGGAAAAATTAAAACCTGTTGGTATTATTTTTAAGTTATTTATTCCGTTTTTTAGCGCTCCTACACCGATTCTTGAAACACCTTTTTTTATTGGATTCAAATTGAACTGATACTTAGTAGTCCCTTCAGGATAGATGCCTATAAAAGCATTTGTTTTTAAGTTTTTATAGATTTCCGAAAATACTTCATTATTTTTTTTTACATTATTGAAACCTTCCGACTGTCTGTAAATCGGTAATAATTTTATGATATCAAAAAACCATTTTAATATGGGAATGTTCACATAATCAGATCTTACTAAAAAATATACGGGCTTCTTAATAATGGTTGTTAATATTATCGATTCATAAAATCCAGCCGGGTGATTTGAAGAAAACATAGTCGGCGTGTTGTAATCAATTTTTGTTTTATTCTGAATAAAAACATTTTTATAAAAAAACTTAATTCCACATTTGGCATACCATCTTAAAAACTTATAAATCATATTCTCTTGTTTTTTTACATTTTATTTCCCTACTTCTGTATAATATCAAATAAAAAAATTACGTATATTTGTCATTGTTCAATTAGCAACTACTCAGATTGAATGCTTTTAGTATTGGAAGTAACTATTTTTATACCAAAAGAAGCAGATATTATAAAGGAATAGTGGAGCTATTCCCAAAATATTGCCGAAATGCGTATTAGTTTTTTTAATAATGAATTTACTGAAAAATAATTAAAAAAACTATTACGAATCTCTGAATGTATTAATTTTTTTAAATTTCAAAAAAAAATTAAACAAATGTATTTTGGTGCAAAAAGAGAATTTTCAGCCAAAATGATTTTACCCGGGTTATTGCTTCAATTATATACTTATAATAATTTCAAAAGCACTATGTATGAGTAGTTATATATAATTTTTCGCGAAATTAAATTAATTTTCAGTAAATTGAAAAAAGAAATCAAAAATAAATCAATAATTGTTATTGCAGGACCTACTGCTGTAGGAAAAACTTCCGTTTCAATACAATTGGCAAAAAAATTGAATTGCGATATTATTTCAGCGGATAGTCGCCAGGTATATATTGAAATGAATATTGGTACGGCAAAGCCGGATATAGTTGAGATGCACGGAATTAAACATCATTTTATTGGTAATGTGTCGGTAACTCAAGATTATGATGTTGCTTTATATGAAAAACAAGTGAATTTATTTTTAGAGAATTATTTTAAAAATAATGATGTTGTTATTATGACGGGAGGAACAGGGCTTTATATCGAGGCAGCAACGATGGGATTGGATTATTTTCCTGATGTCGATTCAAATGTTAAATCTGATTTAATTGAATTGTATGAAAGCAGCAGTATCAAAGTGCTTCAAAAAATGTTAATAGAATGCGATCCGGAATATTATGCTATTGTGGATTTGAATAATCCGCATAGGTTGATAAGAGCTTTGTCTGTATTTAAACAAACTAAAATACCTTATTCAAAGTTTTTAAAACAAAAAAAATACAGAAATAAATACAATATTTTAAATGTATTATTAAAACTACCAAGAGATGTTTTGTATGACAGGATAAATAAAAGAGTGGATGTTATGTTGGAAAAAGGACTTATTGATGAGGTTAAGGGATTATATAAGTATAAAGCGTTAAAAGCTTTGAACACTGTCGGTTACAAAGAAATATTTGATTATTTGGATAATAAAATATCCAGGGAAGAAGCTATCAGGCTTATTAAAAGAAATAGTAGAAGATATGCTAAAAGACAAATGACTTGGTTTAATAATCGTGGAAAATGGAATACTTTTGCTCCTGATGATATAAATGGGATTTTGGAATATATAAATAGAAATGTTTTTTAGTCCAACTGTCCCACATTATTTTATTAATTTTGGGGTCACCTTAATTCCCAGCGGATCAGTTGGTATGAATTTATATTAAATATTTCATGTTTATGATAGTTTCTTGTAAAATAATTATAATAATTAGAATAATTTGGGTCTGATTTTTGTTATACCATTATATATAGCATATTAAATAGCATTAATTATGGATGAAATTAAAGAAATAAAGAAAAATAGTTCGGAACTTATTATTAAAAATCACATGATTTGGTCCATGGGAGCAGGTTTTATTCCTGTACCTCTTTTGGATTTTGCAGCAATCAGTTATATTCAATTGGATATGATTAGGCAGCTTGCGAAATTATATGAAGTTGATTTTAAAGAGACGGAAGGCAAAGCGATTATTACTTCACTTACTTCAGCGGGATTGGCAAAAGCAGGTGCAGCTAGAGCTATAAAGTTTATTCCTGTTATAGGTTCTTATCTTGGTGGAGTGGCGACTGCTGTATTATCGGGAGCATCTACATATGCTATCGGGGAAGCATTTAAAAGACATTTTGATAAGGGAGGTACGTTTTTGGATATAGATCTCAATTCTTTGAAAAAAATGTACATGGATAAATTTGAAAAAGGAAAGGATATAGCAGAGGATTTTTCCAAAGCTCAAAAAGAAAAAGAACATATCGTAGAAGAAGTGGAAAAGAAACGGGAAAATCTTAAAACTACGGACGAGATAATCATTAAGCTTAAAGAACTTGGTGAATTGAAAGAGCAAGGAGTGATTACCAAAGAAGAATTTTCTAAAATGAAATCCAAATTACTTGAGTTTTGATTTCTTATTGCTGAATTACCGGTATATTTGAATTATGATTAAAATTTCCAGTGTTCATAATAAAAAAATTCTGAAATTAAGAAAACTATATAAAAGTCGTGAAAGAAAGGCAGCAGATGTTTTTTTAGTTGAAGGAGTTAAAGAAGTATCCAGAGGTATGGATTCCGGATTTGATCTTGATTCCATATATTTATGTAAAGAAGTTTTTAAGGATGACATAAGAGATTTTATATCAAAAATAATAAACGATATACCTATTTATGAATTGGAAAAGTCTGTTTATACTAAAATTGCCTATAGAGATAATACGGAAGGAATTATTGCATTGTTTAGAAAAAAAGTATTTTCATTGGAAGATTTCAAATCATATTCAGGTCAACAACTTTTTTTAGTATTGGAATCTGTAGAAAAACCAGGAAATCTTGGTGCAATTCTAAGAACAGCAGATGCAGTTGGTGCGACAGCCATTATATTGACTGAAACCAAAGTGGATCAATATCATCCAAACGTGATAAGATCAAGTATTGGGGCTGTTTTTACTATCCCGGTTATAGTGGCATCAAACAGGGAAACGCTTCAATGGTTGCGTAAAAATAATGTTAAGATTTACTCGGCAGCTCTTCCTGCTTATAAAAATATTTATGATCTGGATTTGAAAAATAAAATTGCCTTGACGTTTGGAACGGAGTCAAAAGGATTATCAGAGTTTTGGTTGAATAATTCCAACGAAAACTATACTATTCCTATGAAAGGGATTGTAGATTCTCTTAATGTTTCGGTATCCGTAGCTGTTTCGGTTTATGAAGTAGAAAGACAACGGCAGTATGATCAGCTTTAAGTATTAATCTTCTTCTTCCACTATTTTTCTTAATTCATTTAGTTTAAGCATGCAATCAATTGGCGTCATCGAATTTAAATCAAGTTCCAAAAGTTCTTTTTTTATTTTTCCGGCTGTTTCATCCACCGTATCAAAAATACTTAATTGAATAGCATTTTGAACCGGTATATTTTTGAGTTTTTCTCCGGTATTGGGGATTTCACTATCATTATCTCTCATTTTTTGTTCGAGATGATGCAAAATAGTATATGCTTGATCAATAATCATCCGCGGCATTCCTGACATCCTTGCAACATGAATTCCAAAACTGTGTTTGCTTCCTCCCGGAACCAATTTGCGTAAGAAAATTACTTTGTTACCGATTTCTTTTGTTGATACATTAAAGTTTTTGATTCTATCGAATTTCGGTTCCAGTTCATTTAGTTCATGGTAATGGGTAGCAAAGAGCGTTTTAGGATTTGCCTTGGTGTTTTCATGTAAAAATTCAGTCAATGCCCAAGCTATAGATATACCGTCATAAGTACTGGTGCCTCTTCCTATTTCATCGAGTAAAATCAGGCTTCTTTCGGAAATATTGTTTAATATATTTGCAGTTTCATTCATTTCAACCATAAATGTAGATTCCCCGCTTGATATATTATCAGAAGCTCCAACTCTGGTAAATAATTTATCCACAAAACCTATTTCAGCTGAAGTTGCCGGTACAAAAGAACCTATTTGAGCAAGCAGGACAATCAAGGCTGTTTGCCTTAAAATAGCAGATTTACCTGACATATTCGGACCGGTAATCATCATTATTTGCATATCATCGTTATTGAGATATATATCATTTGGAACATAAGTTTCTCCCGGTTCCATAAATTGCTCGATAACAGGATGCCTTCCGTCTTTTATGTCGATTATTAAAGAATCATTTACAATTGGTTTGGTGTATCTGTTTTTATATGCTATCGTGGCAAATGAAATTAAAACATCAATTTTGGATAAAATATTGGCATCGTGCTGAATAGGGGAAATATAATTCATGACATCAGCAACAATACTCGAAAATAACTTTTCTTCGATTTGTAATATCTGTTCTTCGGCGCTTAATATTTTTGATTCAAGTTCCTTAAGTTCCGGAGTGATATATCTTTCAGCATTTGTAAGAGTTTGCTTACGTATCCAATCCTCTGGAACTTTGTGTTTATAGCGGTGTGTAACTTCCAGGAAGTAACCGAAAACATTATTAAATCCGATTTTTAATTTTTCGATACCTGTTAATTCCTTTTCTCTTTCGAGAATATCATTTAGGATATCTTTACTGTGATTGACCAAATATCTTAAATCATCCAATTCCTTACTTACCCCTTCTTTAATTACTCCTCCCTTTGAAACCGCAATAGGAGCGTCATCATTTATTTCTTTTGTGATTCTTTCCCTGATATCATCGCAAAGAATGATTTGATTTCCTAAGGCCTTTAAATTACTATTATCTGTATTTTCTAAAATAATTTTAATTTGTATCAAAGCTTTTAGTCCTCGATTAAGCATTAACAATTCTCTGGGATTGATTTTTCCAAGTGAAACTTTTGAAATGAGCCTCTCCAGATCTCCGATTTTTTTTAGATACAAATTTATATCTTCTGCTGTATAGTTATTATTGTAAAAAAATTCTACTATATTTAGTCTACGATTGATATTTTCAGGAGAAAGTAAAGGCATTAATAGCCATTTCTTTAGCAATCTTGCACCCATCGGAGATATGGTTTTATCGATAACCGAGATAAGAGGTACACCGGATTGATATTGAGCTTGTATCAGTTCCAGATTTTTAATAGTAAATCTGTCAAGCCACATATAGTTTTCATCGTAGATACGCTGTATTGAATTTATATGTTTTAAATTTTTATTTTCTGTACTGTTAAGATAGTGTAAGATTGCTCCGGCGGCAACTTGCGCTAATTGCATATCTTCAATTGCAAATCCTTTTAAAGAATTAACTTCAAAATGCTCAAGTAATCCTTCTCTGCAAAAATCATAAGTGAATATCCATTCATCAATAGGGTATGTGTAAAATCTGTTTCCAAATATTTTTTCATATTGTTTCTTAAAAGATTTGGAATATATAATTTCGGATGGAGAAAAATTTTGAATTAGTTTTTCAATAGTATTTTTATCACTTTGCGTTACCATGAATTCTCCGGTTGAAATATCCAGAAAAGCTGCGCCCCAATCTCCTTTTGTTGTCATGTGGATGGAGGCGAGATAATTATTGTCTTTATAATCTAATAATTTTTCATCGGTTTTAATTCCGGGAGTTATTATTTCGGTTACACCGCGTTTTACTATTTTTTTTTGTTTGGAAGGTTTTTCCAATTGCTCACAAATAGCAACTCTGTATCCGGCTTTTACCAATTTGGGAAGATAAAGATCTAAGGCGTGATAAGGAAACCCCGCAAGTTCGAGATCATTACCTCCGTTATTTCTTGATGTAAGCACTATTCCAAGAGCTTCTGCTGTTTTTATAGCATCTTCCCCGAATGTTTCATAAAAATCTCCAACCCTGAATAATAATATAGCATCAGGATGTTTTGTTTTTATCTGATGATATTGTGTCATTAGAGGTGTGATCTTAGTATTTTTATTGCTTCCTTCTTTTGCCAATTTTTATAATTTTATTTTGGAAAACAAAAGTAATGAAAATATACGAATATTTTTAATATATAATAAAAATCTATGTTTTTTACTGCTAAAAATGTTTTACCTGTTAATAGTTGTTTAAGAATTTTACAACAACCATCCCCATACAAAGAAAAGTTCAAAAATCAAAATCCCAAAAATGCAGTTTTTTATAAACGAAGTGAAATAATTTTCAAATCAACTTCAGAACAACTGACCCGTAAAAATAATAATTTGAATAACATCATGAACGTGAGACAAATAATTGAGAAATGAGAATTGAGAATGACAAAAGAGAATTTTAATTATGAATGGTGAATGATAAATTATAAGTTAAAAAGCCGGTTTTGAAGTCATTCTATCGCATGCTTCCAAGTCCGGTCTCCAATTATCTAAAAATGATTTACACTGTGAGATTTACTCACTCGACTCTATCCGAGACTCAACCCACCCGCTACTGATGTAGAGGTTCCTTCATTACCAAAAGAGGTTTACTCTTTTGGTTCTCTCCTACGTCAAGACCATTCAGTCATCATTAAAGGAAAAGTTAAAATATTTTAATAAATTAATTTTATTAATTTTGGGGTTACCTTAATTCTCAAATGCCCAGTTGTTTTGAGCTTATAAAAAAAGCCGCTTCAAAAAATTATGAAACGACTTTTTAGAACCAAAATTTGTATAAAACTATGTTTTTCAGGATTATATTATCTAACTATTTCTATCTTTTTGATAAATTTTTGATGATTCTCAGTGTTAATATCAATAAAATAGATACCGTTTTCATAAGTACTTAGATCAATATCAATTTTTTTGCTTTTAGTAATTTTTTTATTAATCATCAACATTCCCAGTGAATTGTATATGCGGTAGCTAAGGATATTATCATTTCCGTCTATAAAAATATTTACGTTATTTTCAGTAGGATTGGGATATAATAAAATTCCTGTGTCATTATTATCTGTATTATTATTTCCTTTCAAATTAAGATAAACGGTAGTTTCAATATCAGGAATTCTGACTGATTTACCTGTTCCGTTTGCAATAGTGATATTTGTCAGTTTTATTGTGAAAGGAATTTTTTGTTGATTGGTATTTCTTTTTAAACCGTCAATATCATCTTCGACAATAAAATCACAAGTAGCAATTTTTCCGATTCCGGTTACTCCTGAAAAACCAATTCTGGAAAATGCTGCGTCTACCTGTCCATCCTGATATTGCTTTGAAATCTGCATTGATGCTTTTCCATTTGCTAACCAGGAATCAGTATAAAATTTATGATGTAATGAAGCTGAATCAGCTAAATAACTATTTACAGACAAGGTATATGCTATTCCGTTGATATCTTTGGCAGGATTATCTTCATCACCGGCAATAATGTATAAAGTCAAAACATCGCCTGAATCCACTTCCGTTTGATCAGGAATTAGATATAGAGGAAATTCTGTTTCTTGTACTAATCTATCCGAATAGATATTATGAAGTTTATTGAAATGCTCAAGTATATCCAGGCTGTCATTAGATGTTATTTTTCCATTGCCATCAGCATCTATATGATTAAGGTTTATACCATTATCAATTTGTGTTATATCCCAATCTTCCGCATTAAGTCCCAGCCAATTAACAGTTGAATATTCTCTTGCTGGGCCTGTATTCCCCAGATACATTGCTATAGGTAAAATATCTTTAGCATTTACCTTTCCGTCATTGTCGGTATCTCCACGCCATATACAACTCGTCGCTGCACAAGCACATGAAGTATCGGATTGCTCACTGTAAATATGTGGAAATACTTTCAATATTTGGCAAGAATCATTAGGTGGGCAATATTCCAATTCAAATCTATCTACCCCTGTATAATCTTCGGGAGGTGTATATACAACAAAATGATGTCCTATAACATCTTCACAATTTACATATACCGTATCCCAATCATTATATATATCTACAGATCCCTCAAGAGGAGCGGCATGAAGATTGAAAGAATACCCATCAATAGGTATATCATAATACAATACGTATTGGCTGTTTTCTGACATAAATATATTGTAAGAATAATAATTTGACGGATAAAAGTTGTCAACAAAGATTTTTACCGTAGCAGATTGAAAATAGTTAAATGACAACTGAAGTGTGTATGTAAATTCGTCATATCCGTTAAAATCATCATCCGGAGTATATGTAAATTCTCCCTGGCCATTATATGACAAAGTTCCGTTTTCAGGATCTGTATGGCTCAATGAGAAATAATTTTTCTTATAATCGTTGTCTATTACATTAAATGTTACTGCTGTATTTAATCCGGTATATACATTGTCGTCGATTACAACTCCTCCATTATCTTTTCCTTCATAAATTTCGACAAAAACAACTATAGTGTCGGAACTGTCAACAAAATGAAATTCGTCAGTACCCGTGGAATCTATATCCGGAGAGTAAATTAACTCCGGATCATTTGTGAAATCGATATCACCCAATTGGGGCGTAAAATTCGAATCAATCTGAAATCCCGGTTTGTTTAAAATAATAGGAAGTGTATTGGTATTTGTAACATAATAATATAAAGTGTCAGCAGTAATGTTTTGGTCATCAACTCTTACTATCACATTCCCTATTGCAGAAGAACCTAAATTGTCGGTTACTTTATAGTTGAAATAGGTTAGTCCGGTGAAACCGGAATCAGGTTTGAATATTATTTTTTCACCTGAAAGTGTAGCTGTGCCATTATTTATATTTAATATGCCATCTATATAAAGGCTATCGGCAGTAGTATTGTCATTAGCCAAAACATCAATTGTGTCACCTTGAGAATTTGTATTGACAAAAACAATATCATTTTGTGCATTTATGATAGAGTTTAGTACGTCTATGTCAATGATTGTTCTTTTTATAGCCCAATCCATTAATGATGATCCGGGATTTCCACGATATTCCAAAACAGCGTGGTCTTTACCTGTGAAGTTATTATCCGGAATATATTTTAAATGGAATGTTAAAGGATTGGAATTACCTGTTCCGGGTAATACATTATCTATAGTACCAAAACTAACCGGTACTATTTCCACAGGAGGCAGGGCATTTGCTTTCATGTAAAAATGTAAAGTGTCATTCTTTAACATTTTAAAATGCATATACGGCAAGTTCTGACTAAAAGAATTGACAGAAAAGCTATATAACAATGCCAAAACCAGAATAAATTTATATTTAATTTTCATGGCTTTGTTCAAATTTTGGTTTCCTAAAGGCGAAGGTAAATAAAAAAAACATATTTTCAAAAAAATAATTAAAAAAATATCAATATATATTATATTTTACGGTAATAAGATACAATAAAGAGGGAGTATGCTGCTAATATTTTAAAAAAAAATGTAATTTTGTCAAATGAAAAACTCGAAAATCTATAATTCTTTACAAAAATTAAACGTATATGAATTAAACAATTTTGAAAAATTCATTAATTCTCCATATTTTAATCAAAATGAAAAACTTGTCAGGTTTTATTCTTATTTGCTGCCTTATCTTAAAGGTAAAAAACAAGGAGACATCAATAAAATAAATATTTGGGAAGAACTGTCTCCCGGAGAAAGTTTTGATGATATAAAATTTCGTAAATATACTTCTGATTTATTGAAATTATTTGAACGGTTTCTTGCCCAGCAAATGTATGATAGAAATAATTTAAATATTGCTAATAATTTATTAGCTAATGTTAGTCAAAAGAGGATGCTGAAATTATATAATTCAGTGTTATCAACGGCAGAAAGACTTTCTTTACGCTATTTGGATCGTAATTCCGATTACTATTATTATTTATTTAATTTTGAAAAGAACAAATTTAATTTAACATCTGAATTTGAAAAAAAATCCAAAAAGAAAACCAAATACAATTGGTTGAATATTGATAAAATGGGAGAAAATCTGGATGTTTTTTATATCGGGGAAAAATTGAAACTATATGTTACTTTATTGAGTTGGAAAAGGGTATATAATCTTGACATTGAATTGAAATTTATAGATGAGATAATAGAATTTATTAAAAGAATGGATTATGAGAAATATCCGCCCATAGCAATTTATTATCAGATTTTTCTTACGCTTAATGACATGGATAATCAAAATCATTATTTTAAGCTAAAGGAGATGATAAAAAATTATATAAATACTTTTCCATTGGAGGAAGCAATGGATATCTATGAATCCGCATTAAACTATTGTATTAAAAAAATTAATATGGGAGAGGAAGGTTTTTTTAAAGAAATTTTTTCTCTGTATAATGAAATGATTAGTTATGACCTTGTATTTGACGAAGAGGGTTTAAGTCCTACCAGATTCAGGAATATTGTTATAACTGCCTTGAAAGTTAAAGAATTTTCATGGGCTGAAAATTTTATTGAGAAATATCAAAATTATATTCCTGATAAATACAGGGCCAATGCTGTAACATTCAACTTTGCCAGACTTTATTTTCATAAAAAAGATTATTCCAAAGTGATTGAATATCTTAGAGATGTTGAATTTGATGATATAGTTTATGAACTAAGTTCAAAACAAATGCTGATAGCAACATATTATGATACGGATGAGTTAACGCCATTGTATTCCTTACTTGATAGTTTTAATGTGTTTTTAAACAGACACAAAAGAACGATTCCTGAAAATAGAAGAAAAAATTATAAATTATTTATTAAGTATGTAAAAAAACTCCTAAATATAAATCCTTTGGATAAATCAAGTCTGAAAAAACTTAAAAAAGAAATTATTGAAGCAGGTAATATTCCGGATAAAAAATGGTTAGTGGAAAGAGTTGAAGATTTGGGAGGATAATTGGGCGGCCAATCGGATTCGAACCGACGACCCCGGGAACCACAATCCCGTGCTCTAACCAACTGAGCTATGACCGCCATATAAAACCAAAATAAAAAAATATTTCTTCTTTTGTTTCAGGCTGCAAAATTATAACAAATTTTTTTATAAGCAAATTTTATTCACTATAATTAATGATATTTTAAAATTTGTTTGAGTGAAGATACCATTTGAAAGGTAGCGAGACTTCCAATTATAATTGTATTTTGTTTTTTACTTGATAAATACCGGGATTTTTTGTAATTTCGCAGATTAAGATTAGTAAATTATGAATATGAAATACCTTATTGTAATATTTTTATCAACTGTTTGTTTTAATTCTTTACAGTCACAAAATTATGATTGGAAATCGAAAGTGGCACCTAAAGTGTTCGAGCAATTTGAGCAAGTACCTAATGTGGAATATATGGTACAATTAAATGGTAAAGCGGATTTATCCATAGCTAAAACATTTTCTACAAAATATGAAAAAACTTCTTATGTGTATAATGTTTTACGAGGTTTTGCCGCAAATAGTCAAAGAGATATTATTAATTATTGTAAACAGAAGCATTTAAAATATAAATCTTTTTATATCGTAAATGCCATTTTGATTAAATCGGGTTTCGAACAGATGAAAGCATTAGCTCAAAGGAATGACGTGAAATTTATAGAAGCGGATCCTTCTGTGAGACAAGATGTATTGAAAAGGGATTACACAATTGAAAACAGATCTCCCGATAATTTGGAATGGGGTATTGATATGATAAATGCAGATGATGTATGGAATATGGGGTACACAGGGGATGGCGTTGTTGTAGGTGGTCAGGATACGGGTTATAGATGGACTCATGAGGCTTTAAAATCTAAATATAGAGGCTGGGATGGTTCAGTTGCTGATCACAATTATAATTGGCATGATGCAATTGATTCCATTGATAGTCATAATAGCGGTACTAATCCTTGTGGGTTGTCCATTAAAGTTCCATGTGACGATAATGGTCACGGAACTCATACCATGGGGACGATGGTTGGTTCATCAGGCTCCAATGATATAGGAGTGGCACCTGATGCCAAATGGATAGGGTGCAGAAATATGGAAAGAGGTTATGGTAAGCCTTCGACATATATTGAATGTTTTGAGTGGTTTTTATCTCCTACCGATACAAATGAAATGAATGCAGATCCTTCCATGGCGCCTGATGTTGTAAATAATTCTTGGTATTGTCCTGCATCGGAGGGTTGTGATAATTCCAATTACTCGACGATGGAAGATGCAGTTAATAATCTAAGGGATGCCGGAGTTGTTGTAGTTGTTTCAGCAGGAAATAGCGGTCCAAATTGTTCAACAATAAATACGCCGCCAAATTTTTTTAGTTCGAGTTTTGATGTTGGTGCTACCAATAGCTCGGATACTATTGCTAATTTTAGTAGCCGTGGTCCTACTGCAGGATATGGTAGCAGTATATTGAAACCCAATATAGCGGCACCGGGAGTAGATGTCAGGTCCAGTACTTATAATAATGATTCCAGTTATGGTGTTAAATCGGGTACAAGTATGGCTGGTCCGCATGTTGCAGGTGCAGTGGCTTTATTGATTAGTGCATTTCCCTCTTTTAAGGGTAATCCGGATACTATTGAACATGTTTTGCAAAATTCCGCAGTTTATCTTGATACAGATCAATCCTGTGGTGGAGTGGATGGGACGGAGACACCTAATAATACTTATGGGTATGGCAGATTGGATATTTTGGCTGCTATAAATTATGTAAATTCCCTACCTTTAAAAATTATTTCTTTTGAAGCAGAAAAAATATCAGGTGGAAAAATTAGGTTGTATTGGGATATTAGAGATGAAAACGGAAAAGTCCTTGAAGTACAAAAAAGTAAAAACGGCATCAATTGGGAAATGGTTTCCGGTTTTGAATTTATTGATAAGGGGACAGTGTATGACCTAAATCCATTTGAGGGAGTGAATTATTATAGATTAAAAATTGTTTCGGAAGACGGATTAAATACATATTCTGAAGTCAGATCGGTTGAATATATGGCAAAGGTGAAAATATTAACTTATCCGACTATTATAAATAATAATGATAATTTGAATCTTGAGATAAATAATGAAAAGGGCAATGTTGTTGAATTGAATGTCTTTAATAGCGAAGGAATAAAAATTTTTAATAAAAGTATATTTATTAGTTTTGATAAGCAAATGGTAATAATTCCAATTAGGGAAACTGTATTTGCATCAGGTTTGTATTATTTGAGATTTTCGGATAGTTCTAATTCAATGTATGTCACAAAAAAAATTATTATTTCGGATTGATATTAATATCGGTCATTCCTGCGTTATAATTTAGAGTCTGACTATAAAGTGCTTGAATTTTTAAAAACAAAGAATTTTTATGAAACATTTTATTTTAGTTTTTATTTCTACAATTTTATTCTCTTCGTGTTTTTTGTTTTATACCTTCAAGGATATTTCCATAGAACCGGATGTAAAAACATTTTATGTAGAACAATTTGACAATAATGCTTTTAATTCTCCACCGACAATAAATCAAGATTTTGCAGAAGCATTGAGGAAAAAAATTGTTAATGAAACAAGTTTGACTTATGATACACGAAATCCTCATATAGTTTTTTCAGGAGCTATCAAATCATTCACAGTTACACCTCAGGCACCCACCCAAGACGGAGCTGCATTGAACCGTCTGGATGTGAAAATAAAAGTGATATATGAAAATAGTTTACATGAATCAGAGAATTGGGAAAATACCTTTGGCTATTATGCAGATTTTCCTGCTGAAAAATCTTTATTTGATGTGCAAGATGAGTTGATAAAAGAAATATTTGACCATATTTTGGAGGATGTGATAAATAAAGCATTTAATAATTGGTAATTTTTCAAAAAAAAAAATACTAAATTTTTTAAAAATAATCTCAAAAGGCTATCTTTGTGCCGATTTTTAATAAATATAAAAAAAGTATATGGCAAATTACGGAAAAGTAAGTCAAGTTATCGGTCCAGTTGTGGATGTTTCTTTCTTAGAAGATGGGGCTGTGTTACCTGAAATATTAAATGCATTGGAAATAAAAAGAGGCGATGCAACATTGGTTCTCGAAGTTCAACAACATCTTGGAGAAGATACGGTTAGAACAATTGCAATGGATTCTACCGATGGATTAAAAAGAGGTGATAAAGCATTGGATACAGGAAAACCTATTGCAATGCCAACAGGTGAACATATTAAAGGAAGATTGTTTAATGTGATTGGAGAAGCAATTGATGGTATCGGAAAAGTAGAGAAAGATGAAAATTCTTATCCTATTCACAGGAAACCACCAAGGTTTGAAGATCTTTCCGTTGAAACGGAAGTACTTTACACCGGTATTAAGGTTGTAGATTTGATAGAACCGTATCCAAAAGGCGGAAAAATTGGTTTATTCGGTGGTGCAGGTGTTGGTAAAACGGTTCTGATTATGGAATTGATTAACAATATTGCTAAAGGATATGAAGGTATTTCCGTGTTTGCAGGAGTTGGTGAACGAACTAGAGAAGGTAATGATTTGTTGAGAGAGATGCTCGAAGCAAATGTAATTAAATACGGTGAAGCTTTTATGGAAGATATGGAGAAAGGTGGTTGGGACTTAAGTTTAGTCGATAGAGAAGAGCTTCTTAAATCACAAGCTACTTTAGTATTTGGTCAAATGAATGAGCCTCCCGGAGCCAGGGCAAGAGTCGCTTTATCAGGACTGACAGTTGCGGAGTATTATAGAGATGGAGATCTTAGTGATCCTTCAGGTGGTAGAGATATATTGTTTTTTATTGATAATATTTTCCGTTTTACTCAAGCAGGTTCTGAAGTTTCTGCATTGTTGGGGAGAATGCCTTCAGCTGTGGGGTATCAACCTACACTTGCAACTGAGATGGGATTGATGCAAGAAAGAATTACTTCTACAAAAAGAGGATCTATCACT
>Ga0256833_1000916_pt1 | contig 22278 bp, 26 predicted proteins | sample 356284metaG_FD_190535 | JGI IMG/M metagenome (GOLD analysis project Ga0256833, IMG submission 190535) | Hydrothermal vent microbial communities from Mid Atlantic Ridge, Atlantic Ocean - 356-284 | ecosystem: Environmental > Aquatic > Marine > Hydrothermal vents | place: Atlantic Ocean: Mid... | reverse complement strand
TTGGTTCTCAGTTCCAGGGAAGACAATTGAAATTGTTTGCCGCTGAAATCAAAAAAAGGATATATTTTTTTCGCTATATTCATTTAAATCAGTTGAAAAAAGAAATGAATATTATATAATATACAATTTTGCTCCAAAATAAATTACACTTGGATTTAATTATGGCCAAAGAAGAAGCCATTGAAGTAGAAGGGACTATTGTCGAACCTCTACCTAATGCCATGTTTCGGGTTGAACTCGAAAATGGCCACAAGGTGCTTGCGCACATTTCAGGAAAAATGCGTATGCATTATATAAAAATTCTTCCTGGAGATCAGGTGACTGTTGAATTGTCACCGTATGATCTTACCAGGGGAAGGGTAACCTTTCGGTCAAAGGGCGGAAAAGTAAAAAAATAGAAAGTCTATTATATCGGATTACAACCAGTTTGCCCCGAAGTTCCTGCGAAATATAAGATTTTTTTAAATTTAGCCAAGTTGTCGGGGTTGTATACGGTTCTCCGGGATATATTGAAATAGGAGAAGGTCATGAAGGTGCGTTCGTCGGTTAAAAAAATGTGCGCAAATTGCAAGATTATTAAGCGCAAAGGTGTCGTGCGTGTCAGCTGCAAGAATAAAAAGCACAAACAACGGCAGGGTTAATTACTGCCTAAATGGTTGATATTCAGTTTAACAAGGAGCAAAAATCTTGGCACGGATAGCTGGCGTGGATTTACCACGAAATAAACATATGGATCGGGCGTTAACCTATATTTACGGAATTGGATTAACAACGGCTCGAGAGATACTTGATAAGGCTGACCTGCCTTATCAGATGAACAGTGATGATCTTAGCGGTGATGATGTTACCCGTATCAGAAAGATTATTGAAAACGATTATGTGGTCGAAGGTGACAAACGACGTGAAGTCTCCATGAATATCAAACGCCTCATGGATCTCAGTTGTTACCGTGGGCGCCGTCATCGTGTGGGCCTTCCCTGCCGGGGACAGCGGACAAAGACCAATGCCAGGACAAGAAAAGGACCGAGGCGTGGATCTGTTCGCAGGTAGCGTTTGATTATCGATTTAAAAAGAGTCTGTTTTTGACCGTTTTTTGAGAATAAAAAGGTCGAATTCAAACAATGGAGCAGCTATGGCAAAGGCAGTAAAAGGTGGACGTAGTAAACGCCGCGAAAAGAAAAATGTTCCGGAAGGAATTATTTTTATTTATTCCACATTTAATAATACAGTTGTCACAATTTCTGATCGACAAGGCAATACTGTTGCCTGGTCAAGCGCAGGAGTGATTGGCTTTAAAGGCTCCCGCAAGTCAACTCCGTTTGCTGCTCAAAAGGCTTTGAGTGATGCGGTTGGCAAGGCAAAAGAACATGGGCTTCGTAAGGTGGAAGTACGGGTCAAGGGGCCTGGGCCCGGCCGAGAGGCTGCCTTGCGCGCTTTGACGACGGCAGATCTTGAAGTGAGCAAAATTGTCGATGTCACTTCTATACCGCATAACGGATGTAAACCACCCAAGCGCAGAAGAGTATAAACACGCCGTTTTTATTTTTTTTGTACGGTCGCAGCCAGCGCAGTGGCTGATCGCTGTGTAAAACCGATACCGATTATTGATGGAGGGCTATTTTGGCCAGATATACTGGAGCTTCCTGCAGGACATGCAGGCGTGAAAATTTGAAACTTTTTCTTAAGGGTGACCGTTGTTATTCCGATAAATGTGCTTTTGAACGAAGGTCATATTCTCCCGGGCAACACGGGCAGAATCGTTTCCGCAAAGTGTCGGATTACGCGGTTCAGCTTCGTGAAAAGCAAAAAGTAAAGCATATGTATGGGATGCTGGAGAGCCAGTTTCGTCGGTATTTTCACATGGCTGACCAGGCAAAAGGGGTCACTGGTGAAAATTTGCTGGTAATGTTGGAGAGAAGGCTTGATAATACTATTTATCGCCTTGGATTTGCAAGTTCAAGAGATCAGGCCAGACAACTTATCAGGCATAATCATTTCACCATAAATGGAAAGAAGATCAATATTCCATCCTACTTCGTTTGCGAAGGTGATGTCATTCTTCTCAAAGAAAAAAGCAGGACCAATGATATGATTAAGGACAATCTTGAGGGTGCTGCCCGGCGCGGGGTTCCGAGCTGGATTGAACTTGATCAGAAGAATTTTCAGGGAACGGTCAAGGCGATGCCTAATCGTGAAGAAATAACGCTTCCGATTCAAGAGCAGCTTATCGTCGAGTTGTACTCCAAGTAAACCCTAAGAATCAGGTATTGCATGGTACAGGAAATCCGGGACGAGAATCCCTTTTATAAAAACTGGCATGAGCTTATTACCCCGGAACGTTTAGAGGTCACTGAAGGCACCCATACGGAAAGGTATGGTCGATTTATCTGCCAACCGTTTGAACGTGGTTTTGCAGCTACAATCGGCAATTCTCTGCGAAGAATACTGCTTTCTTCTATTAGAGGCGCTGCGATCACCTCCGTCAAAATTGATAATGCTTTGCATGAATTTACCACTATTGACGGTATTCATGAGGATGTGGCGGAGATTATTCTCAATCTCAAAATGGTACGGCTCCGATTAAACGGACCAGACACTGTAGTTGTAGTCCTTGAAAAAAATGGTCCAGGGCCTGTTACTGCAGGTGATATCAATGGTGGCGTACATGTTGATGTCATGAACCCGGACCAGCACATATGTACTATCACCGGGGAGGATACACGTTTTCGTGCCGAACTTGAAGTGCAGTGGGGAAAAGGTTATGTACCCGCCGAACAGAACAAAAGAGATAACCAGGCTATAGGTGTAATTCCTATTGATTCCTCTTTCTCTCCAATTCTTCGGATACAGTATGTTGTCAGCTCCGCCCGAGTCGGTCAGCGGACCGATTATGATCGACTGACCATGGAAGTTGAAACGGATGGAAGTGTTACCCCGGAAAATGCCCTTGCCTATGCCGCTAAAATTCTCAAAGAGCAAATGACTATTTTCATAAATTTTGATGAAGATAAGGCAAAAGCTCCGGACAAGGTGGAAGGTGAGGGGGACGATATAGTTTATCCACCTTTTCTAGATAAAAATGTTGAAGACCTTGAACTCTCTGTTCGCTCCGCTAATTGTTTAAAAAATGCCGACATTCAATATATTGGCCAGCTTGTGCAAAAGACGGATGCGGAAATGCTGAAAACCAAGAATTTCGGTCGAAAATCGCTCAATGAAATTAAAGCACTCCTTGCCGAGCACGACCTGACCCTGGGCATGAAGGTGGAAGGGTGGAAAGCTCCCGGTGAATCTGAGGAAAACGGGGACGAAGGCTAAGTATCCTGCAGGCTGAAAGTGGCTGCATTGATTTGGTATGGGTAAGGGAAAAAGAAGGACATAACAATGAAACATAAAGTAGCAGGCCGTAAACTTGGCCGTAATCCATCACATAGAAAAGCCATGCTTCGCAATATAGTTACATCGTTGCTCGAACATGAGCGAATTGTAACGACTGTTCCCAAGGCAAAAGAGGTGCGAAGGATTGCAGAAAAGATGATCACTCTTGGTAAACGGGGTGATTTACATGCAAGAAGACAGGCATTATCATATATTCGTACTAAAGATATTGTTGCCAAGCTTTTTGATGAATTGAGTCAGCAGTATGCTGATCGTCAAGGGGGATATACTCGCATCGTGCGAACCGGAACGCGTTATGGAGATGCAGCTCCCATGGCTATAGTTGAGCTTGTTGGTTATGAAGAGGCCGTTGAAGAGCCTGCAGTCGACGAGGAACAATAGAAAGTCAGGGTAGTAATTATAGTCGGAAAATAGTGATCGAAAAACAGGCTGGTTCGATGAGAAATCATCGACCAGCCTTTTTTTTATGGGTTAAGTGATGAAACGTGAAGAGCTCGTTTTTCCAATACCAGAGGGGAGAACCGTTGTTGAAGCAGAGGAAGAGTTTACCTTTCACTGCCATCCTGAGGTACGTTGCTTTCTTACCTGTTGTCATAAGGTTGAAATGTATCTTTATCCTTACGATGTCCTCAGGCTTAAAAATCGGCTGGGACTTCATTCCGCAGAATTCATGCAGCGACACACCCGAATTGCAGAAGGATCGCATCCCTATTTTCCTGCAGTTATGCTGAATATGGCCGACCAGGAAGAATATCCTTGCCCTTTTTTGAAGAAAAATGGCTGTTCGGTGTATAAAGATCGTCCTTCTTCCTGCCGAACCTATCCTCTTGAACGGGCGGTTGAACGCATGCCGGGTGAAAAAAATCTTAAGGTTCATTATTTTATGACGCATCATCCTTATTGCAAAGGGCATGAGGAGGAACGTAGCTATACCATTTCTCAGTGGGAACGAGATCAGTTCCTCGTCGAGTATAACCTGATGAATGATCTATGGGCGGAAGTGGATGCTTTTTTTGCGACTAACCCATGGGAGGGTGAAGGAAGAGCTGGTTCGCGCCAACAGTTGGCATTCATGGTTTGTTACAATATCGACGAATTCCGTTCCTATTGCACCCGCCGTAATCTTCTTTCCGAATTTTGTCTGACCAAAGAAGAAAAACGGCGAATTAAGCGTGATGATGGCGAATTGTTAAAATTTGGCTTTAATTGGCTGCAATTTGTTTTGGGAGGGCGCAGGACCCTGCGTCCCAGATAAATAGCTGTTTAAACGTAAAGCACGTCAGCTGTATATATTTTTGCTTTCTTGTTGATTTTTCATGCGGCTCTTGAAATCGACAGGATGACGTGGTATTAAAGAAGGTTCAACTTTTACTGCTTCAGCACTGATTGCAGAAGCATATTACACACATCCCATGCAGTCCTTTGGTGTTCGCACTCAGGCGAATTGGATACAGGGATGGAGGAATAACCAAAAACAGGAGTATGTTATGGCAAAGGTCACAATGAGGCAGATGCTCGAGGCCGGGCTGCATTTTGGTCATCAGACCCGAAGATGGAATCCGAAAATGAAACCGTATATTTATGGGCCGCGTAACGGAATCTATATTGTTAATTTAGATATAACGATGAAGATGTTTCGCCGCGCCCATGCCTATATAGTTGACGTGGTAGCTGGTGGCGGCAATGTCCTGTTTGTCGGTACCAAACGCCAGGCACAGGTCATTGTCCGAGAGGAGGCTGAACGTTGTGGTATGTTTTTTATTAATCATCGTTGGCTTGGCGGGATGATGACGAACTTTCAGACCATCAAGCGTTCTGTCGACCGTTTGAAAAAAATTGAGTCGATGCAAGAGGATGGCTCAATTAATCGCTTTCCTAAAAAAGAAATTCTTTTGATGGAAAAGGAAAGAATCAAACTTGATAGAAATCTTGGCGGCATTAAAAACATGCGGACATTGCCGGATGTACTGTTTGTAATTGATCCTAAAAAAGAAGAAATTGCGATCAGTGAAGCGAATAAACTTTCAATTCCCGTGGTTGCCCTGACTGACACCAACTGTGACCCTGATGGGATCAGTTATGTCATCCCCGGTAATGACGATGCAATTCGTGCTATCAAACTTATTACTTCCCTGATAGCCGATGCTGTTCTTGAAGGAAAAGCCAGGCGGGGGGAAGAGGCAGAGCCTGATGTCAGTGAGCTTGAGGCCGCCATGGGCGGTGGTGATGATAATGGTTCAGAAAGCAGCGCTGAGGTAAAGCCTGAAAGCGTGGAAACCGCTGAATAATTTTTTAGTAACCTGTCACGTTCTTTAAATGTGTTTTTCCACAGATTATAGTGCAAAGGGTTACCCTGGTGGTGGAAGTGTATAATAAGATAGACATGCTGTCAGCGTGTTTTTTTTAATAAGGAGATAAAGGATAGTGAAAATTACAAGCCAGATGGTCAAGGAATTGCGTGAAAAGACCAATGCGGGCATGATGGACTGCAAGAAGGCCTTGGGAGAAACAGATGGTAATATGGAAAAGGCGGTTGATCTGTTACGACAAAAAGGTCTTGCCGTAGCAGCTAAACGTGCCGATCGTGCTACCAGTGAAGGGGTTGTTGAGTGTTATATTCATGCCGGCGGAAAGCTGGGGGTGATGGTTGAGGTTGGTTGTGAAACTGATTTTGTGGCAAAAACGGATGATTTCAAAGCTTTTGCCCGTGATATTGCCATGCATGTGGCAGCCGTTAATCCCGTAGCAATTTCCAGGAATGAAGTACCTGCTGATCTTGTTGAGCGTGAAAAGGCAATTTATGAAAAACAGGCGCTGGAATCCGGGAAACCTGCAAATATTATAGAAAAGATTGTAAGTGGTAAAATTGAAAAATATATTTCAGAGATTTGCCTGCTCGATCAAAAGTTCGTTAAAAATCCGGATTTGACCGTACAGGATTTGCTCAATGAACTCGTTGCAAAAATGGGCGAAAATATTTCCATCAAGCGTTTTGCCCGTTTTCAGGTCGGTGGTTGACGATCCCGGTTGGAAAGCTTGATGGCGTCCTGTTGTCGGGGCGATTCACAACAAACTACCTGTATAGTTGAGACTCGCCCCAGCCATTACTACTCGGAGTCTGCGCGTATCTGTATATCAGTGTTTTTACTTAGCCATATTATGGTTAGATTGTTACTTTTTACGGGTTGATTAAGTTTTAATAACGAGAAAATGATTTCAGGGCAAACCGCTTCACTGCACGCTGCCGGAATATATCAGGAGAGGGAATGAGGTGAAGTACAGACGCATTCTTTTGAAAATCAGCGGTGAAGCCCTCATGGGAGAGGGATCATACGGTATCAGCCCGGAGATGATTCACTTCGTTTCCAAGGAAATAAAAGCCGTGCATGAGCGAGGCGTACAGTTGGCGCTGGTGATCGGGGCCGGGAATATTTTTCGTGGGGTTGCCGGTGCAGCAGGCGGCATGGATCGAGGATCAGCTGATAATATGGGGATGTTGGCCACGGTGATTAATTCTCTGGCCATGCAGGACGGGTTACAGAAGCTCGGTATTGCAACCTTGGTCATGTCGGCTATTACTATGCGAAACGTCTGTGAGCCTTATGTCCGTGCCCAGGCGTTACGTTCTCTGGAAAAAGGCCGAGTGGTCATTTTTGCCGCCGGCACCGGTAATCCATATTTTACGACGGATACAGCCGGCGTGCTGCGAGCTCTTGAAATCCAGGCGGATGTAATTATGAAGGCCACCAGGGTAGACGGCGTTTATGATCGAGATCCGGAAAAGGATAGTGGAGCCATCCGGTTTAGCAGCCTGACGTACACCCGGGTCCTTCAGGATGAACTTAGAGTAATGGATGCAGCCGGTATTTCACTGGCCCGGGAAAATAATCTACCTATTCTGGTTTTCAACATGAAGGTTCCTGGAAATATAAACCGGGCCGCTGATGGCGACGAGATTGGAACGCTAATTACCGGCTAACCCGGATCTTTCACAAAGGTCGTTGAAATGTGTGAAAGTACCGGGGAAGCGACCCCGGATTCGGTGCTTTTATGCATCGAAGTCTGCGCTTATCTGCAGCAGACCGTCTGGAGTCTACGCTTACCCGGAGTCTCGCAGATAAGCGAAACGCAGTGAAGACTTCGGGCTCGCTTACCCGGAGTCTCGCAGGCTCGCTTACCTGTGAAATATCAGTGTTAAACAGATAGTACCCGGAAGACGGAAAACTCAGCAGGGAATGGTGTACCTGATATTTTTCGTCACCTCAATTTTTCTTTTTTGTGCCCCTTGTACGTTTATTCATGCTTGTCGTGTCTGCCTGGCTGAATGAACGGATCGGATGCATCTGGCTGGTTCAGGACTAACGGTCAGGCCGGGAAAAGGAGTGCTCATGGATTCTATTACATATGATTCTGGTTGGTTACAGGTCTTAAGGAGAACGTCATGTCCAGCGAAGTGATTGATGAACTGACAGAGAAAATGGAAGGGAGTGTTGAAGCTTATAAACGTGAGTTGACCAAAATTCGGACAGGGCGGGCTTCTCTTGCCCTGCTTGACGGCATCAAGGTTGATGCTTATGGTTCGACCCTGCCGCTTGATCAGGTCGGAACGCTGACCATCCCCGAATCAAGCATGATTGCCATTAAGCCATGGGATCCGCAAATGATCGGTCCTATTGAAAAGGCCATTCTTGCCTCTGATCTGGGCCTTACTCCAGCTAATGACGGCAATGTGATTCGTTTGACTATTCCTCCTCTTACCGAGGAACGGCGCAAGGAACTTGTAAAAAAAGTGAAAAAGACGGGCGAGGAATTCAAGGTTGCCATTCGTAATGTCCGGCGTGAAGCCAATGACATTCTTAAAAAACAGAAGAAGGAGAAGGAAATATCAGAAGATGATATGTTTCGACTTCAGGAAGAAGCCCAGAAGGCAACGGACAGGTACATCAAAAAAATTGACGATATTGCTGCCGGTAAAGAGGTAGAGGTTATGGAGGTGTGAAACAGACGAAAGAGGATGGATTGCAACGAGAAAAGTTTGGTTTTGGGCCGGCTGTTCTTGTTCGTCCTTACCGGCTGGAATCTGTCAGGGCTTTTTTTAGCCCGGATATTTTACAAAAATCAAAGTCTACGCTTATCTACAGCAGGCCGCTCGGAGTCTACGCTTACCCGGAGTCTCGCAGATAAGCGAAACGCAGTGAAGACTTCGGGCTCGCTTACCCGGGAAATATCCTGGTTAGGCCGTGTTGAAAAAGCCGGGGTGTAAGCGTCTGCTCCTCCTCCTTTATCTTTACAGGTTATGCAAGATACCTCCGAATTTGATATCCGTTTAGTCCCGTCCCATATCGCCATTATTATGGATGGTAACGGTCGTTGGGCGGAAGAGCGGCGTAAGCCGCGGCTTGCCGGCCATAAGGCCGGTGTTGCTTCTGTTCGCTCAGTTGTTGAAACCGCCCGGGAAATCGGGGTTCGTTATCTGACTCTGTATGCCTTCTCCACGGAAAACTGGCAACGTCCGAGGGCTGAAGTGAAAGGGTTGATGGCGTTGCTTCGGACCTATCTTGAATCTGAACTGCGTACAATGTTGAAGAACGACATTCGTTTGTTCTGCCTTGGTCAACGTGAACGGTTGCCCGGGGATGTACTTGCTGTCCTTGATCGGGTTATGGGCGAGACGGCGCATTGTTCAGGAATGACACTGAATCTAGCCTTGAGCTATGGCGGCCGCAATGAGATGATGCGGGGGATACGCAAGCTGGCGGCACAATGCGTGGCCGGAAAACTACATCCTGATTCGCTTTCTGAAGAGATGCTCAGCAATTGTCTTGATACTGCTGGTCAGCCGGATCCGGACTTATTGATACGGACCGGCGGCGAGCATCGACTGTCCAACTTCCTCCTCTGGCAGGTTTCCTATACCGAGTTGTATTTTACTGAAAGCAAATGGCCTGATTTCAGGAAAGATCAGCTGCTTGAAGCTGTCGCCACCTATGGTCGACGGCAAAGGCGTTTTGGTAAAACAGGCGCCCAGCTCCTTGGAAAACAACTGATATGAGCCGATTTTTGCCTGGTCTCCTCATGGCCTTCCTTTGGGTGGCGCTGCTTGGACTTGCCGGCCCAACATTATTCTGGCTGGTTATTTTGGCCGGGAGCGCAATTGCTCTTCATGAATACCAGCGAATGTGTTTTCCCTCTCTGCCCGCTTTCAAGCAGGTTCTGTTAATCGTTGTATCGTTAAATCCTGTTTTTTTATCATTTTTTTGGGGATTGGCAGGAGTAACGGCCGGCCTCTTTGTCGGGCTGTTCGCCCTCATTCTGCTGCTGTTTTTCTGGTACACCGCCCTGGAGGACGCCTTTTCTTTTTTGAGCCGAGTTGCTTGGGGAATTTTTTACATAGGATTATGCGCGGCTCATCTTGTCCTCCTCAGGTTATTGCCGGAAGGTGTTGGTTGGCTTGCTGTTCTAACCGCAATAACAGTCGGTTCTGATACCGGTGCCTATTATGCCGGCCGGAAATTTGGACGACGCAAACTTTGCCCGGCCATCAGCCCCGGTAAAACGGTTGCCGGCGCTGTCGGTGGATTGCTTGTCGGGACACTTTCCGGGATACTGGTAGGTGTTTTGCTGCCCGGGCATGCCCGTTTTTTTCTCTATCTACTTGTCGGTCTCATTCTTGTCCCTGTGGGGATAGCTGGTGATCTGACGGAATCGGTTATCAAGCGGGCCACCGGGACTAAGGATTCCGGCACCCTGTTGGCAGGGCATGGTGGTCTGCTGGACCGGGTTGACAGTCTTCTGTTAACAGCGCCTGTAATTTACTATATTCTCCTGGGACTTGGGACATGACTCCAAAAAATATTTCACTGCTGGGCTCTACGGGCTCTATAGGAACAAATGTTCTGGAAGTGGTCCGGGCGTATCCTGAACGGTTCCGGGTTGTCGGATTATCTGCCGGTAAAAATATTAGACTGCTGGCTGCCCAGGTGAGAGAGTTTTCACCACTATGTGTTTCCGTAGCTGACGAGAAGCTGGTCGCTCCTCTTGAGGATATGCTGCCGGATGTGTATGACGGAAAAATTTTTCACGGGAGCCCCGGTAATTGCCGGGTGGCAACGTTGACTGATGCGGATATGGTTATAACTGCCGTTGTCGGAGCTGTCGGCCTGCTCCCGACCATGGAGGCCATTAAGGCCGGAAAGGATATCGGCCTGGCCAATAAGGAAACCCTGGTTATGGCCGGCCGCCTGGTCATGAGAACAGTTCAGGAAAATAATGTCCAGCTGTTGCCTATAGATTCCGAGCACAGCGCTGTATTTCAGGCCCTTGAGGCCGGACGCAGACAGGACGTGGACAGGATCATACTGACTGCTTCCGGCGGTCCGTTCCGCAGGCTTGCGGCAGAGGAATTTTCCGGTATTACTCCCGATCAGGCTCTTGCTCATCCGAACTGGGAGATGGGCAGGAAGATTTCCATTGATTCCGCAACTCTTATGAATAAAGGGCTTGAGGTGATTGAGGCCCGCTGGCTTTTTGATGTTTCTCCCGACCACATTGGAGTTGTTGTTCATGCCCAGTCCATTGTCCATTCCCTGGTTGAATTTATTGACGGATCGGTTGTTGCCCAGCTTGGCATTCCGGATATGCGTATTCCCATTGCCTATGTCCTCTCCTATCCGGAACGATTGCATCTTGAACTGCCCCGTTTAAGCCTTGCCGAGTGCGGGAATCTGAGTTTCGAACAACCCGATTACACGCGTTTTCCTGCTTTGAAAATGGCGTTTAACGCCCTTGAGCAAGGAGGGATGCAGCCGGCAGTGCTCAATGCCGCCAATGAGATAGCCGTTGAGGCCTTTCTTGATGGACGGATTGGTTTTTGTGATATCAGTTCTATTGTTGCCGAGGTGTTGGCGGCCTCCATTGATGGCGATGATCTTGAACTGGATCAGATACTGGCTGCTGACAGCCGGGCGCGCAAGCTGGCTGAACAGGAAGTTGCCGGCCGCCGCCGGTAAGCCGTAACTGTTTTTTGGATAGAAGGTAAATCTCAAAGAGATAATTCTTGCTTATGAATTCACTGCTTTCCTTCATTCTTGTCCTTGGCATCCTTATTTTTGTTCATGAATTTGGTCATTTTCTTATTGCCAAGCTCTGCGGAGTCCGAGTGCTTAAATTTTCCTTAGGCTTTGGTAATAAGGTCATCGGACGAAAATGGGGCGAAACAGAATATCTTATTTCCGCGTTTCCCCTGGGTGGTTATGTGAAAATGTATGGGGAGCAGCAGGGGGATCCAATCCCTGAATCCGAAAGGGTGCGTTCATTTTCCCATAAGTCAGTCCTGCAGAGGTTTGCGATTGTTTTTGGCGGCCCATTTTTTAATCTGTTATTTGCAGTGCTTCTGTTTTTTACCATGTTTGCCCTGGCCGGTTTACCTGAGCCGGTTGACACCACCCGCATAGGGCATGTTTCTCCCGGTTCGGTGGCGGAAAAGGCGGGGCTGAAAGCCGGTGATCATATTCTGTCCATTGACGGACAAAAAACCGTTTCCTGGCAGCAGGTCTCAGAATTGATTAAAAGCAGCCGGGGTAAAGAGGTCGTGCTTGTTATTGATCGTTCCGGGGAAAGGATAACTGTACGTGCCGTTCCGACCATGGAAAAGGTGAAAAATATTTTTGGTGAGGAAGTCGGTAAGCGTTATCTGCTGGGAATCACACGTAGTGACGAAATCCGGTATAAAAAAGTCGGTTTGATGGAATCGCTTAAGGCTGCCTTTATCCAGACCTGGAATTTGATTTATCTCACGGTTATGGGAATCGTCAAGATTATAGAACGGGTGATTCCTGCCAGTGAACTTGGCGGCCCCATAAGGATTGCGGAGATTGCCGGGCAGCAGCTGGAAGCCGGCTGGATGAATCTCCTTTATTTCATGGGATTGCTCAGCATAAATCTTGGCATACTCAACCTGCTTCCCATACCTGTGCTTGACGGTGGTCATTTGTTTTTTTTAACCCTCGAGGGGATCCGTAAGAAGCCGGTTTCGGACCGAGTGATGGAGATCAGCCAGAAGGTAGGCATTGCCCTTTTGGGAACCTTGATGCTGTTTGTTTTTTATAATGATATTTTCAGGATTGTGAAGCGGTGGATGGGCTCCTGATTCTTTCCCTTGAGACTTCAACCGGCTGCGGTAGTATTGCCCTGACAAAGGGGACCGAATTGCTGGCCGAGGCAACCGTGCTGCCGGTACGTACCCATTCCAGGAGACTTTTGGGAACCGTTTCCTGGCTTATGCAGGCTGCCGGTGTTGACTGGCCCGAGGTCGACGGTATCGCCGTCAGCCTCGGGCCGGGTTCTTTTACCGGATTACGTATTGGCCTGGCCGCCGCCAAGGGACTGGCCATGGCGGCGGATATTCCGCTTATTGGTGTGGAAACCCTGGATGCCCTGGCATTATCCTGTACCGGGGCTATGGAGCGGATATGTCCGGTTCTTGATGCCCGTAAGCAGGAGGTGTATGCAGCCCTGTATCAGGTTGAAAGCAACACGTATCCTGTACGATTGAGCGATGATCAGGCTCTTGGGCCGGAACTGCTGGCCGAGAGTATTGACCGGCCAACGGTGATGGCCGGGCCCGGAGTATCGGTATATGGAGAAGTATTTGAAAAAAACAGCTTGATTCGCCTGTTGCCTGTGGCCCTTACCCGGCCAAGGGCATTATATGTAGGATTGCTGGCAGAACGACTACTCAAGACTGGTCGGCTGTTGGACCCTGCAACCGTCCGGCCCAAATATGTTCGCGCATCAGAGGCGGAGATACTGTTTCGCCGCAGGAAGTCGAAGAGGGAAAAAAACTGAAATGAAAACAATGATTGTACGCAGGCAGACCAGACAAATTCACGTTGGAGAGGTGGCCATCGGCGGCGGGGCGCCGATTTCGGTACAGTCCATGACGAATACCGATACCGCCGACGTCGCAGCGACAGTGGCACAGATTCAACGCCTGGAAAAGGCCGGTTGTGAAATTATCCGGGTAGCCGTTCCCGACCGGGATGCTGCCGTGGCTATCCGAGGAATTCGGGACCGGATTTCTATTCCACTTATCGCCGATATCCATTTTGATTCGCGTCTGGCCGTAGCTGCAGTGGAACATGGAGCCCAGGCTATTCGCATCAATCCCGGTAATCTTGGTGGTGCTGAGATGTTGGCCCGGGTGGTTGCCGCTGTCAAGCTTCACAAGGTGCCGATTCGAGTCGGGGTCAATTCCGGATCCATTGAAAAAGACTTACTCGATGAGTTTGGTTACCCGACTCCGGAACGGCCTGATGCTCTGATTAATTCAGCGCTTAGAAATGTCCGTCTGTTGGAGAAACAGGGCTTTGAAGATATCAAGATATCCATTAAATCCTCCGATACCCTGACCACAATTGCCGGTTACCGGCAGCTTTCCCAAAAAATTGATTATCCCCTTCATATTGGTGTAACAGAGGCCGGCGGTCTGATTGCCGGCACAGTCAAATCCAGTGTCGCTCTTGGGATCTTATTATTTGACGGTATCGGTGATACCTTTCGTATTTCTCTGACCAGGGATCCGGAGGAAGAAATTCGCGTTGGCTTTGAGCTCCTGCGCTCTTTACGTATCCGGCAGCGGGGCCCGGAAATGATTTCCTGCCCGACATGCGGCCGAACCAGGATAGATCTCTTTCCCCTGGCCGAAGAGGTGGAGCGCTACCTGCAAACCATGCAATCCACCATTAAGGTTGCTGTTATGGGATGCGTGGTCAATGGTCCCGGCGAGGCCCGGGAAGCAGATATTGGTATTGCCGGCGGCGTTGGTGTCGGCATTATCTTTAAAAAAGGAGAGATCTGGAAAAAATTACCGGAGGATCAGTTGTTGCCCGTTTTTCTGGAAGAGTTGAAGAAAATGGAGCTTGAGCAAGGGGAGGGAGGCTGACATTATTGTTCCCGGGGTTATTGCTCTGTAATTCAGTAACGATGATCTTTAACAATAGTGACAAAATTGTTAAAAAACAGGGTGAAATCCTTTTTGATGCCTGGGTATTGGTCTTTGGCTGTTTGTGTGAGCTCAACGTCTGGTTGACTTTCTTCAGCCAGTGAGGCAATCCAGGTGGCGTCATGTTGGATCCAGGACCGTACATCATCGGGATGGGCGGCATGATTATCACATTGCAGGCCAACGATGTGCGGTCGATCGACAACGCCGAAGGCCTCAACGACGCACTGGTCAGAGGTGGCCAGCATGATCAGATCACGTGGCAGTGGAGTCTGTACTGCCTGTCCATGCCATTTGAAGAGTGGCAGTGGAGAGGCCACGCCTCGAAAAACAGGATGTTCTTTACCGGCATGGGTTATATGTCCTCGGGTGAATCCGACACTCGGCCGGCTGTTTGGTCCGACCGCAGCGCCCAGGGCGTCAGCAAGTAGCTGATGGCCCAGGCAGAATCCCAGGCAGGGCCTGTCCATGGCCAGCCAGGCCTTGAGCAGTTGCTTTTCTTCTTGTAAAAACGGATATTGTTTTTCTTCATGAACATTGGGCGGCCCACCAAGAAGTAGCAGGGCATCAAAAATCATCGGATCCGGGATTGCCTGGCGGTAAATATGCGCGACCTCCAGTCTGACACCTGCTTTTAGAGCGATTTCTGTAAGGAGTTTTCCCGGTGTTTCCCAATCCGTATGCTGTACGACAAGAAATGTAAGGGCCATAACCGTTTATCCATGTTCCTGATTGTTAATTTCCCTGTCTCTTACAGGCGTACCCGGGCAAGGAAAAATTATCCATAAAAAACGGTCGCCCCTGCAGAGGAGGAGAGGAGCAGAGGCGACCTGGAGGAGGATGGAAGCATTCCTTTTAATTCTAGCCCGCATATTTCACAATCGGCCTGCTGCAGATAAGCGGAGACTTCGAAGTCTGAAAGCACCGAATCTTCACTGTTTATCTTGAAAATTGTTTTCGACATACAGCCAGTATGCCTGCAAACAATTTCCTGCGTCAAACGCTGAATCTCCTGCACTTTCAGACTTTTCGCGACCACCTTTGTGAAATATATGGGCTGGGGATGCTTTTTGTCGGTTTAGTTTAAGGTTTGGAAGTCGTTGTAGGCATGCGCTGCGTGTTCGGCAATATCGACACCTTCAAGCTCTTCTTCCTCGGTTATCCGGAGTCCCATGGTTTTCTTTATGACCGTAAAAAGGATAAAGGCTGTGCCGAACGCCCAGGCAAAGGCGGCGACCACTCCGATAATCTGAGTCGTCATGATGGCGGCTGTCGTCCCACCGATATTAAATAACCCGGCGGCAATAGTACCCCAGGCGCCGCAAACGCCATGTACGGACACCGCGCCGACCGGGTCGTCAATGTGCATGCGGTCAATGGTGACAACCGAGATGACGACAATGATGCCGGCAATAAAACCGATAATGATTGAGCTGGTTGGTGTAACATTGGCACATCCGGCCGTAATACCGACCAGCCCGGCCAGGGCGCCGTTTAGACTCATACCTATATCCGGTTTTTTAAACATGATCCAGGATAGAGCCATGGCTGAAATAACGCCTGCTGCCGCTGCCAGGTTGGTGTTGACAAAGATCATTGCAATGGAGGTGTCACCTGCAGTTGTGGAGCCGGGATTAAACCCGAACCAGCCCAGCCAGAGGATAAAGACACCGATGGCTGCCATGGGAATATTGTGACCGGGAATAGCTCTCACCTCTCCTTTGGGTCCGAATTTTCCTTTTCTTGGCCCGAGAACAATGGCTCCGGCAAGGGCGCACCAGCCGCCAATGGAATGAACAACAGTTGATCCGGCAAAATCAATAAAACCTTTGGCCTCAAGCCAGCCGTTGCCGTTGAGCAGGGAACCCCAGGCCCATGATCCAAAGATCGGATAGATAAAGGCGCAGACAACAAAGGAGTAAACCAGATAACTGGTAAATTTGATTCGCTCGGCAACCGCTCCCGAGACAATGGTAGCGGCTGTAGCGGCAAATACGCACTGGAACATCCAGAAGGCCAGGACCCACTGGTCGCCTTTTGGTCCGGTCCAGCCGGAAAGGAAAAAATCAGTGGTGCCGAACAGGCCGGTTGTGGTAGCGCCGAACATGAGGCCAAAACCAATTGCCCAAAAGGCAAGCGAGCCCATGGCAAAGTCAAGCAGGTTCTTCATCATGATATTACAGGCGGATTTTGCTCGGGTGAATCCTGATTCCACCATTGCAAAGCCGGCTTGCATAAAGAACACCAGGGCCGCCGCGATCAGAGTCCAGACATAGTTGAGATTGGTCTGTACGGATTTAACGGCCGCAGCGTTGCCCTCCACGGTAATTTTAACAACTTCGTCGGCGGCAAATACGGTCCCTGCAACCAACAGGGCCAGTGCACAGACTGTGAATGTGGTTTTTTTTCGCATTGGTAATTCTCCTTGGTCGTAAAAAAATGATTAAATAGCTTCTTTATCGGTTTCACCGGTTCGGATGCGGATGATTTTTTCAACCGGGAGGACAAATATTTTTCCGTCCCCGATTTTACCGGTGCGAACAGAGGTGATAATGGCCTCGATTACCGCTTCAACCCGTTCTTCTTCGATGATGATCTCTATTTTGACCTTGGGAATGAAGTCCACCATGTATTCGGCGCCGCGATATATTTCCGTGTGTCCCTTCTGACGGCCGAATCCCTTGACCTCACTCACGGTCATGCCGCTTATATTCAGGTCATGCAGGGCATCTTTGAGGGCATCAAGCTTAAATGGCTTGATAATGGTTTCGATCTTTTTCATGTTGTTCTCCCTTTATTATGAAATGAATTGTTTCGTTGTTTGTGTCCATATACCAAGACTCGTGCCAGACGAAAAATAAGTCCTCAAATAAGAATTATCTAATTGAATTCGTGACCTTTATTGGAATGTATTTTGTATATCACAAATATGCTGTTGCCGTTCATTTTTGTATCGATGTGTATTAATTTTAATCAAAAATGTAATATTTTTATTTTATTCGCGGGCGGTTCACCATTGTAGAGAAAAAACTTTGGACGTGTAAACTTGCACCCGTCTTCTTTCCCATTGACAGGAAAGGACGTGGGTTGCTATGCTGAAAGTGATATAACTAAAGGGTATCCGGCCTGTTCAATGTGCGGATCTTATTGCGCTATTCAGGTGTTTAACCGTTCAGAACATAATCTGGAAAAGGAGCGGAGCAATGGTGGATGTGGGAGCAGTTGCGGGTAGCCTGTCCGACAAGGTTGGTTCTTTTTTTTCATCCATAGGCGGATTGCTGGATGCAACCCATCTGCCGGAGCAGATTAAGGATGTTGATGTTGCGGGATTGTTCAGCAATCCATGGTTTCTGATCCCCTTTATCGCTGTTGTCGGCTACATGCTTTACAAACAGGCCTTTCGTGATCTGTTTATCATTTTTTTGTTTATGGGTGTATGGTATGTATCGGGCACTTCATACATGCAAACCCTGGTTGTCGGGGATGAACTGCAAATCAATAAGGTCCTGCCCCTTCTCTTTGGTGGCGCTGTTGTTGTCGGCCTTGTCATTTACCTCTATTTTGGCCGTTCGGATTAACCGGCGGCGCTTCCTTGTGCGCCTGAGCTGAATTCTCCTCTTTGATAGTACTGTCCATGGATTATAAAAACGCTATTTTCCTTGTCACCGAAGAGCGAGCCTGTCCCCTGTATAATGTAGGAGAGGAGTTCAGGGTTGAGGATATGGGATTGACTGTTCCTGAGGCCAAGCCTGCCTGCTTGAATATGGTGCAGGCGGTTATCACGGCCACCACCGAAGAGCAGAGTTTTGAACGTTTTACCCAGCAGGGCATCCGGAAATCAAAATTTGACTGCGGCGGCTGCGATGGACTTATTCGTTTTGAATTTAAAAAGGAAAAGGGATTTGCCACCCTGCAGATGAAGCTTCTGGCTGCCGCTGAGCGGCGGGAGAAGATGAGGCACATGGATCGTTTTTTTGATCTGTTGCGGGGGATGGAAATATTTGAGCCCCTTGATGATGATTCTTTGCGTGATCTGTCGGCCCTGTTAAAACTTGAGAAGTATGCAAAGAATAAAATTGTCCTGAAAAAGGGTGATCCCGGGACAAACTTGTATATTCTGCTTGAAGGTAAGGTCGCCGTAATAGCTGATGATGGCCAAGCGCTTTCTGAAATGGGAAGAGGGCAGATATTCGGCGAGATGAGTCTGCTCTCCGGCGAGCCTGTAACCACGACCATTCATACCAGGGCGAAAACAAAACTGGCGACGCTTTCCAGTAAAGATTTTAAACATGTTCTGAACAAGTATCCTGTTTTACAGGTATTCTTTTACAGGATGCTGGTGGATCGAGCCCAGGCCAATACGCTGCGGTCCGGTACCATCAGTTCCGGTATGACCGGGGAGCTTGCCGAAATCAGTACTGTAGACCTGTTTCAACTGATAAATTCCAGCCAGAAGACCGGGCAGGTTGAATTTAATTTGAATGACGGCAACGCATTGGTTCTCTTTTGTGAAGGAGAGCTGATACAGGCACGATATAATTCTCTTGCCGGCAAGGATGCAGTTTTTGCCCTGTTAGCTAAAAGAACCGGTCGTTTTGTTTATAATTCAGGCATATCTGAAGAGGCGACAAAGCTTGATGTAATTGGTGGCTTTATGGGGCTGATTATGGAGGGGATGCGGCGCCTTGATGAACAGCAGGGAGAGGGTTGAGGGGCAAATAAAAAAATACCTTTTGTTTTTTCTTAATTTTTTCCGGCGAGTCCTATACTTTTTTAAATACCAGGCATCCGTTTGTCCCCCCAAATCCATAGCTGTTGGACATAACCACATTCAGATTGGCGTCACGGGTAGTGCGCACAATATTCATTTCCCCGGCTTCGGGATCCAGATTTTCAATATTCGCCGTGCCGGTGATAAAATGGTGTTTGAGCATAAGAAGTGAATAAATAGCCTCGTGAACTCCTGCTGCTCCTAAAGAGTGTCCGGAGAGTGATTTTGTAGAGCTGATGGGTGGAACGCTCCCGCCGAAAACATTTCGAATCGCTTGAAGTTCAATCAAGTCACCTTTCGGCGTTGAGGTGCCGTGGGCGTTGATATAATCAATGGAAGAATGGATGTTGTTCAGGGCCAGCCGTATGCAGCGTTCCGCTCCCTTGCCGGATGGCGCCACCATTTCGTAGCCATCTGCCGTTGCGCCGTATCCAATTAACTCGCCATGAATTTGCGCTCCGCGTTTTCTGGCATGTTCCATCTCCTCAACCACCACGATTCCCGCGCCGTTGGCAACGACAAAACCATCCCGGTCAATATCATAGGGCCGTGATGCGGCATGTGGTCGATCATTGTATTTGGTTGATAAGGCGCCCATGGCATCAAACATTGAGGTCTGAGTCCAATGTTCTTCATCGGAGCCGCCGGCAAAAACGATGTCCTGTTTCCCCAGCAGAATCTGCTCCATGGCAGCTCCTATGCAGTGGGAACCTGTGGCGCAGGCGGAGGAGATGGCATAACAGGTTCCCTTGATTTGAAAAGGGGCGGTCAGGCAGGCCGATACAGTGCTTGACATGGTTCGCGGAACCATAAAAGGACTGAGGCGCTTTAATCCTTTGCTACGCATGATATCAGCTGTCAGTACCACATTTTCAGCAGAGGTCCCTCCCGATCCTATGATCAGGCCTGTGCGCGGGTGAGATATCTGGTCTTCCGTCAAACCGGAATCTTCAATGGCCTGGGTCATGGCCAGGTAGGCATAGGCTGCGGCCTTTCCCATAAACCGGAGGATTTTTTTGTCTATATGTTCTTCGGGTTGTATATCCGTGAAGGCTCCAACCTGTGAACGGAGACCTAGTTTCCGGTACTCGGGCTGGAAGCGAATACCGGAGCGGCCTTCCTGCAGGGAGTACAGCGTTTCCTGCAGGGAGTTTCCCAAGGGTGATATCAGGCCCAATCCTGTGATGGCTACTCGTCGCATAAGTTAACTAATTGATTTCAGTGCAATGGAGGTGGGGTCAGCGCTCTTCCCTGTGGATGAGAAAGGGACCGCAGCTCTGGCAGACCGGCATGACTTCGACGGTATTGATGTTGACATGTGGCGGCACGCTGCTCACCCAGTGGACGATTTCGGCGATATCAGCGGGCGTCAAAGGCTCGGTTCCCTCGTAGACCTGGTCTGCCCGCTTTTTATCACCATGAAATCTGACAATGGAAAATTCACTTTCGGCAAGTCCAGGCTCGATATTGGTGACCCGGATTTTTGTTTTGACCAGATCGGTGAGCAGGTTATTGGAAAATTGCTTGACAAAAGCCTTGGTCCCGCCATAAACGTTGCCACCGGGATAGGGGTAATTACCGGCAACTGAACCGAGATTGATAATGTGGCCCTGATTTCGCTTGACCATGCCGGGCAGAACGGCTCGGGTCATATACATGAGTCCTTTTATATTGGTGTCAACCATGGTCTCCCAATCATCTACATCCGCCTGCTGGGCGCCGGAAAGCCCGAGGGCCAGGCCGGCATTGTTGACGAGGATATCGATGGTGCGAAATTGCTCGGGAAGCTCGGCAATACTTTGCTCCACCTGTATTCGGTCGCGGACGTCAAGGACAATGGTATGGATGGGGACATTTGGATGGGCGGCCTTGAATTCATCCAGTCGTTTGCCGCGTCTGCCGGCAATGATGAGTTGCCGGCCTTCTTTGGCAAAGCGATCACTGCAGGCAAGGCCGAAGCCGGCGGTAGCACCGGTAATTAAAACGGTTTTTCGCATAACAGACACCATGAAACAAATAAAAAAAACAGAATAAACTCAAGCACGAAAGAAAGCAGGTTTCCCGGTAAAAAACAACATTTTTCAATCCCATGATGGAAATTCTGCGTTCGATGATTATAATGCCCTTCATATGTAACTGAGAAACCAGTAAGGCGGAACCGGGTAAGTGTAGACTTCGGATTTTCAGGTTACAGCTAGTGTCGCGTCAACAATGAAATGACGTAATATTGCGCCGTAATTTTTTATGCCTGTTGATTAGGGACGTGAGGCGCATAGTAGAACTATGTAACTCATGTCGCTAATCAACAGGCGTGGAAAAGGACAAGCAAGATGCGTCAGAGCAGTGTTGACGAGACACTAGAACTGATTGCGAAGACCGACAGGCACGATATCGCTTCGTCGTCGATTTTCAGTTTAATAAACAGCAAAGGAGTTGCCCCATGTTGAAAAAAAAGATGCAGAAAGCCCTTAACGAGCAGATTAACGCGGAGATGTATTCAGCATATTTGTATCTGTCCATGGAATCATATTTTCAGTCCATCAGTCTGGGAGGATTTGCCACCTGGATGCGGGGTCAGGTCCAGGAAGAGCTCCTGCATGGCATGAAATTCTACGATTTTGTCTGTGAGCGGGGAGGACGGGTGATTCTTGAGTCGATAAAAAAACCAGAAACAAGCTGGAAGGGGCCGCTGGCCGCTTTTAAGCATATTTTGAAACACGAGCAGATGGTGACGGAATTGATTAATGATCTGGTTGATCTCTCTGAACGGGAGAAAGATCATGCCACCAGAATTTTTCTGCAGTGGTTCGTCACCGAGCAGGTTGAGGAAGAGGCATCTGTTGGTGAAATTGTGGATAAACTGGAATTGATCAAGGATAATTCATCAGGTTTGTTTCTGCTTGATGCGGATCTTGCCAAACGTGCCTTTACCCTGCCGGGTTCCAGCGAGTAGGCGAACCGGTTCAATTTAGGTCTCAGTTAGTTCTGCAAAAGTTTATGGGAACGCCGCGTAAGCTGAAAAAAGAGATATTTGTCCTGCTTGCCGGGCAGCATCTTGATCGGTTACTTGTTGATCTTGAACGATTTCCTGCCAAAGCGGTCGTCA
>Ga0256833_1000915_pt1 | contig 22289 bp, 22 predicted proteins | sample 356284metaG_FD_190535 | JGI IMG/M metagenome (GOLD analysis project Ga0256833, IMG submission 190535) | Hydrothermal vent microbial communities from Mid Atlantic Ridge, Atlantic Ocean - 356-284 | ecosystem: Environmental > Aquatic > Marine > Hydrothermal vents | place: Atlantic Ocean: Mid... | reverse complement strand
AAACCTCTATACCTGCAGTTATTGTGGAAAGTATAGCCGATTCTACGATGCTAAGTCCAGAAACAAGACCGAGGATCGCGACAGCAATCACTGTATCACCAGCACCAGTAACATCATAAACGTCCTTTTTGATTGAAGGAATTTTGTAAAATTTTGATCCATCGAAGATATCCATTCCCTGCTCACTCATAGTTAGGAGCAGGTATTTGGGGTGTAGTTTTTTGTATGTTTCCTTAATAGCATCGATGAGTTCATCCCTGGATTTACCAGTAAATCTCAGAAGTTCTTTCCGATTGGGCTTCAGTAGTGTCACATCTTTGTACAACCCGAAATTCTGGAACTTTGGATCAACTCCCACAACAGTTCTGGGGGTGATGTACTTTGAGATGAATCTAATGAGTCCGCGTGTTAGAACCCCCTTGTTGTAATCTTCAAGAATCACGGCATCGAATGTATCGACATTCTCTAATAAGGAGTTTTTGATTTTTTTCTCAAGTTTTTGAGGTATTGGGGAATCATCTTCGAGGTCAATACGTACAACCTGTTGGTTCCTGCTGATTATGCGATTCTTACAGGTAGTGGGACGATTTTTATCTATCATTATGGTGTCTGTTTTTATACCAGAGTCTCCCAAAATTTCTATTAGTTTCTTTCCCCAGTCATCATCGCCTATAACTCCGTAGATCTGGACTTTGGCACCAAGGGATACGAGGTTTAGAGCTACATTGGCAGCACCACCAGCTCTTAGATCTTCATGTCCGTTTCTGATTTTTATGACCGGGACTGGCGCCTCGGGTGAAATTCTTTCTACATCTGCATACTGGTACCTATCAAGGATAAGATCTCCAACTACTGCTATTCTCGCTTTTGAAAATTTTTCAAGAATTTCGTCAATCATAATTCGTCAATCATAAGAGGTGTAATTGATTCATAAAGATAGTGGCTAAACCGAGAAATATAAAGTATCCAGTGACATCGGTTACTGTTGTGACAATGACTCCAGATGCAAGAGCAGGGTCCTGCTTCAGGAGTTTTAGCACCATTGGAACCACGAGCCCTGCGATACATCCGGCGACCATGTTCCCTACATGACCAAGGAATACAAGCAATCCAAAGTAGGGATTTTTGACCCAGATGTACGCAACTAACCCGGAGACGAAACCGACTGCAGAACCTATGATTAATCCCACTACCAGCTCTCGCATGAAGAGTTTTTTAAAGTCATGGAAATCAATTTCTCCAAGTGCCAGTGATCTCACGACAAGAGCAATTGTCTGAACGCCTGTATTACCTCCTTCTCCTGCTATAACGGGCATGAAAACGGCAAGATAAGCAAATGCGGCGATCGTTCCTTTAAAAATTGAAACCACAGCCGCAGCTATAAAGGCTGTCCCAAGGTTGATAAGCAGCCACGGTAGTCTCCGTGCCGCCATCTTTAAGGTTGGCGTAAAAATACTCTCAGCTTCACCCCATCCACTTAATCTATGAATATCTTCGGTTGCCTCTTCCTCCAGAACGTCGAGTATGTCGTCAACAGTGATAACACCGAGAAGTTTGCCCTCGTTATCCACAACAGGCATGTAGAAGACATCATATTTTTCAAAGAGTCTTGCCACTTCTTCCTGATCCATCATTACTGGAATGGAGGGGACCTCACGTGCGATTTCTTTTAATTTTTTCTCGGGATCAGATTTTAAGAGATCACGGAGATAAACTTCTCCGATGAGTCTCCCCTTTTTATCCACAACGTAGATTATGCCTGAAAGCTCGTCAGGTTTCTCTTCTTCTTCTTTTAATTTTCGAAGAGCCTCTTCGACGGTTATGTCCCCATTGTAAGCAAGAAATTCGGTGGTCATGAGACCACCGGCAGTATTTTCTGGGTATCTCAGGAGCTCTTTAACCTCTTCCCTTTCCTTCGGGGAAACGTACGACAACACCTTTTGCCTTTCTTCATCCGGTAGCTCACCAAGTACGTCCACGGCGTCGTCAACATCCATTTCTCCAACGAGTTCGGAAATATCCTTTTCAGATAACGCCTTCAACACGTCATCAATGGATTCGTCATCCAGTCGGATCAGTACATCTGCCTGCAATTCCACCGGTAGATATTTGAAAACCTTAATCCTGTTTTCTTCGCTCAGCTTATCTAAAACAAGAGCAACATCTTCAGGATGTTTTTGCGAGAGTAACAATGCTGCCCTCTTGTAATCACCTTTCTTAACCAGCTCCTCGGTGATCTTGTAAAGCTTTTCATCAAATTCAACCGCTGTCTGTTTCATGACTATACCTTATCAAAACTTTTTTAATGCCCTTCTCATCTGCATCTATGATTTCGATCTTATAATTTCCGATTCTGAATTTTTCTCCGATTTTCGGTATTCTTCCACCAGCCTTATCTATGATCAAACCTGCGAGAGTTGAGTAATCCCCTTCCTCCAGGTCAAATCCTCTTTCCCTCAGTTCCGAAATTCGAATTTCACCAGGAAGTACATTCCCATAGTCACCCTCTTCCTCAAAATATTTGAGTAATTCCCGCAAAATTGTTTCGATGGTTATTACCCCAACTGTTGCCCCGTATTCATTTACCACAATTGAGACGGTGGTTTGTTTGCTCTTAATTTCCCCGACAACTTTGTGTAATGGGCTATCAGAATAAACAGTTGAATACGGCCTCAGGTAGCGAGCTAAGTCGCTCTCTTCTGCTAAAATCAAGTCTTTAATATGAATCAGCCCCACTATATTGTCAATGGTGTTTTTGTAAAGGAGTATTTTGTTGTAAGTTAGATTTTTAACATTTTCAAGAATCTTTTCTCGTGGAGTCTCTATAGACCAGAAAGGGAATTTTTTAGTTGAAATCATGATGTCCTCGGCACTCAAATCATAAAACTTCAAGGCTTTTTTCAATAAAAGGAGTTTTTCGCTTTCGAGGCCCTTATCGTCAGCATACTTCTCAATTTCCTCCTCGAGTGACAACTTCCCACAACCAACCCTCGCAAACGACATTTTAAGAACGTAATCGAAGAGTTTGACCACAGGGTAGAATGAGATATAGGTTGTGTAAATCAATGTGTTGAGGGAGTGGATAATACTTGATTTCCTGGAAATTGCGTACGACTTTGGAAATATTTCACCGAGAAAAACGATGATCAGAGTAGTGACCAAACCAGAAGCGAGTACGGCGTAGTTCGAAGAAACCCCCAGTCTGCGCGTGTAATTCGTCAATGTAGTGACAGCGAGAACCGAGAATATGTTGATTCCGATGAGAATACTGATAATCACCTCCCTCTCCCGTTTTACAAAAAAGTCAAGGCGCGATGATGGTATCGAGTCCTGTATCTTTATTTTGTCAAGACTAACATACGAGATCTCAAAGGCAGCGTAGGCCGCAACAAATAGTATAGATATGGCAAATACGACCAGATTGATCATTTTATCGTTATTTTTACCTTTTCGGGAGATTCTCCCTCTTTTGAGAGGATTTCTATTATCAAACCATCGATCTCAGCCTTTTCTCCCTCTGTGGGAATATATCCCAGATTATCAATAATGAAATTTGAGATTGTTCCGTAATATCCAAATCTTCGACCTGTAATTTTTTCAACAGTTGACATAGATACGTCACCAGATAGAATGAAAGAGTTCGCTCCGATCTTTTTGATCTCTTCAAGTTCATCAGATTCAAAGTCACTCCTAATCTTCCCGATGAAATGCTTGTAAGTATCTTTTAATGTCACTATACCCTCTGTGCCCCCATATTCGTCAACCACGACCGCCATTTTTACCTCGGTTTCAACGAGAATCTTTACAAGATCAGGTAGACTCATGGTCTCAGGCACTACGATTGGATCAAGAAGGTATGCCCTGATGGGAGTTTGTCCTGGAATTTTATGAATCCCCTGGATATTGAGGAGGTCGAGAAATCCAATTATGTTGTCCAGATTTCCTTTGTAAACCGGGAATCTCGAATGACGTGTTTTCCTCATTTCTTCAATAGCATCATGGATGGTAGCGTCTTCCGGCAACGCCTTGATATCCCGTCTTGGTGTCATTATATCGGATACTTTTATAGATAAAAATTCAACACTATTTTCGAGCAATTCGAGCTCGTGAATGTCTAAAACCTCGCGGGCTGTTTCGACCATGTTGTAGGCCTCTTTCAACGTCACAGGCTCTAAAGCTTTTTTTGTGTCAGCTTCAAAAATTCCCCTCATCCATTTTCCAAGTGGTCTTACTACAGGGGAGAACAAAATATAAAATGGGTAAAGTACCACCCATGAGAGGGATGAGAATTTAAGGGGATCCTGTAGAGCAAGAATCTTTGGAGTAATTTCTCCAAAAACGAGAAGGATGAAAGTGAAGATGGCAACATCTATCACCGTCAAACTTCCTTCGCTCATCTGATATTTCTGGAAGATATTCGCAATGAATATCGAGAAAATCGAGGATGCAAACGCGTTTACTGCTGTATTCCCGAGCAAGATCGTGGATAAAAGACTATAGGGACGCGAGATCAAAGAATTGAGCACCTTTTCAGTTTTCTTATCTTTAATTTTTTTAAGATGTGTTTTTGAAACCGAAAATAGGGCAACTTCAGATCCAGAAAATATGAAAGATAAAAAGATGAGTACTAATATTAGCGGTATTTCCATCGTTCAAGATACGTTTCCTCTTTTTCTTCCATTTTTTGTGCATCCTCTTCCTTTTCATGATCATAACCAAGAATATGAAGGAGACCATGAAGGGCATAACGTACAATTTCAAATTTCACATCCCATCCGTACTCCTTTGACCTTTCCAATGCTGTCCATGTGGAGAGGTAAATTTCACCCACATCTCCAAGATTAAAAGAGATCACATCCGTAGGTCTATCTCGTTTTAAAAATTCTCTGTTTAATTCCCTGATTCTTTTGTTATTAACAAAAATTATGTTGATCTCCAAGAACTCATTCTCTATGTCCTCAGATCTCAAAACTTCTTGCAGGAAATTTTGAAGTTTATTTTTGAATTCCTCTGTAACTTTAACCTTTCTCTGCGTGTTAAAGATGTTGATCATTTTTTCTCCCTGGGATATTCGATCCTTGGATGGAACTGACTTAAAAGAATCGGGTAGATTGCTTCTGCAATTTTATCAAGGTCTTTTCGCGTAATATCTGCTTCATCAAGTTGGCCGTCTTCTAATTTTAACTTTATGATATCGTAAATAGTCTCTTTCAATGTCTTAGCCGTTGGATTTTTAAGACTTCTTACTGCGGCCTCAACACTGTCAGCTATCATACATATTGCCTCTTCTTTCGATGACGGTTTTGGGCCTGGATATCTGAAGTCCTCTTCTTTTGCACTTTCACCCTCAAGCTGCTTGGCTTTTACATAGAATGGGACAAGTAGAGATGTACCGTGGTGCGTCTTGATTATTCTGATTATTTCGTTTGGTAATCCGTATTGTTCAGCAAGTTCCACACCATCTTTTACATGGGAAATGATGATTAATGCACTCATCCTTGGTGAAAGTTTATCGTGCGGGTTTTCCATCCCAATCTGGTTCTCAATGAAATAATGTGGTTTTTTCATTTTCCCTATATCGTGGTAGTAAGCCCCGACCCTTGCTAAAAGTGAATTTGCGCCAATGGCCCTGGCCGCTGCATCGCACAGGTTACCGACATTGATGCTATGATTGAACGTCCCGGATGCTTTCTCAGATAGTTCTTTCAATAGAGGATTGTTCAAATTTGATAATTCGAGCAGGAAAAAGTCTGTTGCTACCCTAAAAACCCTCTCGTACAGCGGGAGTATTCCTACTACAAAAACCCCCGATAAGAAAGCACTGAAGATTGAGGTCTGTACGAGAGTTGCAATCTTTGTTACCCTGCCATAATAAAAAATCTCCATGAAAATTGCTGTCAAAAAGCCAACAAAAATTAAAGTAACAATGACATAGTATATCTGGAATCTGGACTTGAACTCCTTCGTAATAAAAATGGAAGTCCAGCCAAGGAATAAATTGTAAACAAAAATACCAAAAACATGTTGAGGAAAATAGAGGCCAAGGATGGCGGATAGTATGAGTGTGTAAAAGAGGGAAGGTTCAAACCCCAAGGCGACGTTTAAAAGTATAGAATAGAATGGAATAAGGGTGATAAAACTGGATGCCCCGATATTTCTTACAAGATAGGCTGCAAGGAGTACCATAAACCCCGGGATCCCAATAACAATGAGCTCTTTCCAGTGTGGAGATTTCTGAATCCTTTCTCGAAAATAGAACATCCCGAGAAGGAAAAGGGCGAGTACAATAAACATACTGGCAAACCATTTGGAAGAGTAGAAGCTCGAGGCTTTTACCTTTTCGCTCAGGACCTGGAGCTCCTCGTATGTCCGTGGCGTTATAACTTCGTGCTTCCCGATGATTTTTTCGCCCCTTTTCACTTCCTCTTTTATCGGAGAGATCCTCGAGAGGGCTTCATTTTTCACTTTTTGTGTTAATTTCTCGTTGTATCTCAAACTCGGGAAAAGTACGCTGCTACATATTTTTATAAAGATGTCCCTCTCGTTTTTATTTTCGAATGTTTGAACAGCGATTCGCTTCAGGTTTTCAAGCACTTCTCTCCTGTCAAGAACCTGATCAATGGGGAAAACGTTTGTTTTGTTTCCAACTACTATTGCAATATTCTCTACTCCGATGCTCTTTAAAAATTTCTTATCATCCAGGATGCCTCCCTTCTCAAAATCCACGACGTAGTTTCCGCTGAGCTCGAGAATCCATCGCCATCTATTCTCGGTAATTCCGTTTTTGAACATCTTTTGTCCTTTGATTTTCTCCAGTTTCGTCAGGGTTGATTCAATAGCGGTAGAGTCAAAGACAAAATATGCGGGCACATTTTTCAGAACCTTTTTTCTCTCTTTTAATAATTCTTCGGGTGTCTTGTAGATGATGAAATCAATAGGGGATGTAATTTCAACCGGGCTAATATCACCTACACGCATATTCTTATATGATCTGAAGTGTTCACGTGGCATAAAATATAAGGTCAGGAGAATGAGGACGATCACGTAGACCGTCTTCATAATGAATGAGAGCCCGAACTTGTGGGGGACGTTATTCTTTATTATATTTTTCATACGCTTCGACGATTTCCTTGACCAGCCTGTGTCTAACCACATCCTCGGGCCCAAACTTCACAAATGCAATCCCGGGGATGGATTTTAAAACGTGTTGTATTTCTACGAGTCCAGAATTTTCGTTTACAGGCAGGTCAATCTGGGTTACGTCTCCTGTTATAACTACTTTGGAACGAGGTCCAAGACGTGTCAAAAACATTTTCATCTGAACTGATTTTGTATTCTGGGCCTCGTCCAGAATTACAAAGGCGTCTGCAAGAGTTCTCCCTCTCATATAAGCAAGAGGAGCAATCTCAATGACCCTCCTGTCTGTTAATCTCTTAATGGCGTCAGGAGTCATCATGGAGTAGAGTGCGTCATAAAGAGGTGTCAGATAAGGACTGATCTTCTCCTCATAGTCTCCTGGCAGGAATCCCAGAGACTCCCCGGCTTCCACTGCTGGACGGGTCAGAATGATTTTTTCAACCCTGTTCTCACGGAGGAACTTAATAGCCATTGCGACTGCGAGGAAAGTTTTCCCCGTGCCCGCAGGCCCCACACCAATCACTATGTCGTTTGTTTCTATTGCCTGGACATACTTCAACTGGTTAGGAGTTCTTGGAATTATCGTCTTTCTCGGTGTTTTAATCGCAAATTTCTCAAATTCTGTTTTCTCTTTTCCCATGTTTTCACCCTTTATATTTTTAATTGCATCTTTCACATCTTCTTCTTTCAGGTAACCAGAGCGGCGCAATTTGTGCTTGAGAATATTTATTAGCTTTTCAATTTTCTCCAGTTCTTCAGATGTCGTGGTTGTTACAAAAATATCCTCTCCCCTCAAAACAATCTTTCCGTTAAAGTGGCTCTGTATTAACTTTAGATTGGAATCTCTTACACCGGCAAATCCAGAAATACTGAATCCTTCAAGCGAGATTTTTTTCTCTCGGTGTGTACTCAATTTTCGCCCTGATCACCTCCTAATTAAAGATGGAGATTATATTGCCCTCTTTTTCAATTTTTTGCAATAGCCCTTCCGTATTTAAAAATGTCTCCAGCAAGGTAGATGTCAATCTGAACTTTACTCGGCTTTTTGGCCTGTATTTCAATCCCTTTCGTGAGGTTTTTTATTTTTCCCTCGATAAAGTCAATCTCCACCTCATCACCTGTTGCAAATTTTCCCTCTTCGACAAGTTTTGAGAGACCCGGGATCTCAAGAATGGGCATACCTGAATTTATTGCATTTCTTTTGTAAATTGCACCAAAAGATTCCGCAGCTATTAGGCTAATCCCGAGAGCTTTGAAACAATCAACTGCATGTTGTCTTGAGGAACCGGCACCAAAGTTTCTACCTGCAAAAATAATGTCTCCTGGCTGAGCCTTTTGGGGGAAGTCATGCCACCCCTCTAAGTTTCCAAATGCATATTTCCCCATCTCATTTATGTCAGTAATGTGAAGATATGCGTTATGGTAAATCTGGTCTGTGTCAATATCCTCAATGAGTTTCCCATTTTTATCAACGATAACCCATACTTTTCCCTTAAATTTTACATCGCTCATGTTAAATTTCTCCTGTTTTGATATAAATGCTATCGCGAGAGTCGAGGAAAATCAAATATGGGGCGGCGCCCGTACGGGCGCCGCCCCATATTTGATAAACTCTCTTTACTTTTCTATTTGAAAAAGAATGGTATCTCGTACCCTGCCGACTCAGGTGAGTCCGATGCGTGAACCGCATTTCTCTGAACATCTGTTCCAAACTTCGCCCTTATCGTTCCTGGAGCAGCCTTCTTGGGATCCGTAGCCCCAACAACTTCCCTCAATCTCTTGATTGCATTCTCACCCTCAAGAAGAATTCCCACAACCGGACCAGATGTCATAAATTCAACAAGCGCTTCATAGAATGGTTTGCCCTTGTGGACAGCGTAGAATTCACGTGCCTCCTCAACTGTTAGAGTTTTCATTATGATTCCGCGAATCTCAAACTTATCCTCTACCATAGAAATGATGTCACCAATTACCTTTCTCGCTGTCGCATCCGGCTTGATGATCATCAGGGTTCTTTCTACCATATTAACTCTTAACTCCTGTGGTTTTGTACTGCTCAGCCAGCTCAAATCCCTTGGCCACAGCCTTTAAGTTCAGCTCAACAAACTTCTTTTTTACGACTTTTTTAATAGATTCCTCAAGTGCCTTTTTACTTACAATCCCTGTGAGTCCAGCAATGAAACCGAGGGATAGGATATTGGTCACAAGGGGTGTTCCAAATTCCTGTGAAGCCATCCTTGCAAGGGGTAGTTTATAAAGATTTTTAATTTTGTCCTCGTCAGGAATTCTCTTTACGTCGGTTGTGTCACAAATAAGAATTCCATTCTCCTTTAATGTCTTTACAAACTTATCACATGAATCCTGGTTTAATACAAGGAGAATATCAGGTCTTGTTGCACGTGGATAGGTTATTTCTTCGTCAGAGATGACAACATCAGATCTGGATGAACCGAGACGGGCTTCTGGTCCATACATTGAAGCCTGAAGGGCGACCTTTCCGTCCAGTATGGCTGCTTCCGCGAGCACATAACCTGCGAGAAGCAGTCCCTGCCCACCTGCACCTGTTAAAGCAATTTCTATTCTGGCCATTTTACTTCTCCCCTCTAATTTTTGCGTATTTTGCTTTTAGGGTCTCGACGTATTCTGGTCTGTCACCTTCGTAAATCACACCCATTGGAAATGCGTTCTCTTTAACACGACCGCCGACACGATAAACATGTTTCTTTTGCCACTCTAACATGGCGTATGGATCAACCATATCGTTCAGTCTTCCATAATAGGTCGGGCAGTGTGAGAGAACTTCAACCAGGGAGAACCCTTTCTTTTTAAGTCCCTGCTCAAAGAATCTCTGAGTCATGGTGATGTGATAAGTTGTCCCTCTTGCAACATAGTTGGCTCCTGCTGCCTTTGCGACCTCACAGGCATCGAAGGGTTTCTCAACCTGACCGTAGGGTGCAGTGGTGGCGTAAGAGTCTCTTGGCGTTGTCGGGGAGACCTGACCACCTGTCATTCCGTAAATAAAGTTGTTTACAACGATTGCGAGCATATCTATGTTTCTTCTTGCGGCGTGGACAAAATGGTTACCACCAATTGCAAGACCATCTCCGTCACCAAGCACGGTGATAACCGTTAAATCAGGATTTGCCAGCTTAATTCCAGTTGCAAAGGCAAGTGCTCTTCCGTGAGTTGTATGAAGTGTGTTGAAATCAGCGTATCCAGGCATTCTGCCTGTACAACCAATTCCTGAAACCATTGCAATTTTGTCTTTTGGAATTCCTAACTTCTCCACTGCTTTTAGGAGTGCATAAAAGATCGCTCCAATACCACACCCCGGGCACCAAACGTTGGGCATGTGATTCATTCTCAGGTACTTCCAGCCTGGATGCTCTGGATGATCTCCGTCTTTCTCGATCCAGATTGCAAAATCTGGACAATGATCTTCACATAACATACACCCCGTACAACGTTCCAGTGCCACCACCTCAGGATAACCCACATCGTTGGTGGCAAGAACGTCGGTAGGACATATGTTTACACAAATTTCACATTTTTTACATAAGTCCTCACGGATATGGATTTTCAAATCCTTCCATTTAGCCAATTTAATAACCTCCCATTTGCGTAATTAGTCCGAAAAAGATAAATCTATATTACAGAAACGTCAAGAAATTAAGCGAACTTTTACAATATTTATGAACAGAAATATGAGTTAACAGATCCTTGGCAATTTTGTCCCGACTGGACGGTATAAAATTCGTCTTGCTCCATAGGTATTCACAGTCAGAACCATGCCCGGGTGCTCCTCTGAGACTTCCCCAATAAATGCAGCATCGGAACCAAAAGGATGAGAATGTAAAATATTCAAGGCCTCGTCGACGAGTTCTTTTGCAACAATTATAACCATGTTCCCTTCATTTGCAACCTCAAGAGGATCGATTCCGAGAAGCTCACTCAATCCCTGAACCTCTGGTTTTACCGGAATTTTCTCTTCAAAAATTTCAATTCCAAAGCTCATCTGGTCGACGATTTCGTTTAGGACCTGTGCAATACCACCCCGTGTTGGGTCCCGCATGAATTTGACCTGAACGTTGTCGAGGAGCTTCTTAATCAAAGGCCAGAGTGGACGGGTGTCACTTTTTATGGTGGAGGAGAGGCTAAGGCGGTGGGAGAGCACGGCGAAGCCGTGCTCTCCCACCGCCCCTGTCACTATTATTCCATCTCCGGGCTTTATCGAATCACGGCCTAAAACCGGCCTGTAAATTCTCCCAATACCGGTTGAATTGATGTAAAGACCAGGATTCTCCTTTTTGTGGGCTTCAATTACCTTTGTATCCGCTGCAAGAACCTCAATCTTGAGCTCTTTAATCAAATCCTCCATCGTTTTGAGTATTTTTTCAAGATCAGAAGTGTCAAGCCCCTCTTCAAGTACAAAGCCAAAAGAAAAATACCTGGGTTCTGCTCCCATAGAGGCGAGGTCATTTATTGTTCCTGCTATTGCAAGATCCCCGATATTTCCCCCAGGGAAAAAGATAGGGGTTACTACAAATGTATCTGTTGAAATCACAAAGCTGTGTTCAAATATACCGCCATCTTCTCTCTTCATCAATTCAGGTGAGTTAAGATGGGGTTGGAAGATTTTGCTTATAAGTTCATCCGTTTTTCTGCCACCGCCACCGTGGTCAAGAGTTATTTTCATATTAGATAGTATTATAAAAATTTACCTGCATTTGAGCAATTGCTCCAATGGGTAAAGCTTGTTTCTGGCCAATAATTCCTTATTGGTAAGTATATCTTGCGTATACCCTTCAGCCATCAATTTTCCGTCATTTAAGATGATGGTTCTATCGGTTACCTTTGAGATTAATTCTAAATCATGGGTTGCGATTAGCATTGTTCGATCAATAGAACATAGGATTTTCGTTATTTCGTACTTTGAGAGTGGATCAAGCCCGGTTGTCGGCTCATCAAATAGGTAAACAGACGGTTTCATGGATAACACGGTGGCAATTGCCACTTTTTTCTTCTCCCCCTCGCTCAAATGATGAGGTGGCCTTTTCTCAAAGCCGGAGAGCCCGACCTTTTCAAGAGATTCTTTAACCCTAACCTTTACTTCAGTTTCAGTGAGATTCTGGTTTATGGGACCAAAGGCAACATCGTCAAATACTGTTGGCATAAAAAGTTGAATGTCTGGATTCTGAAACACGAGTCCCACATCTGACCTTCTAATACCAGGAAAAGAGATTTTCCCGGTAAATTTTATCAATCCCTTTATGGCAAGTAGAAGTGTGGACTTTCCCGCTCCATTCGGGCCAATGATTCCAATTTTCTCCCCTTCATTAATTATAAGATCGATACCATCGAGGGCAACTTTTTCTTCGTATTTGACACAAAGGTTTTCTATCTTAATTAAAGCTTCCATAAGAGGGCATAAAGTATGAGGCAGAGGAATAATATGATGCCATCGCCAGTTGTAAAATTCTCGTTATTCAAAGTTTTAATGGTACCATTGTATCCCCTGGCTTTCATTGATTGAAAAATTTGTTCACCTCTCTCGAGGGACCCGAAAAAGGATCGTGAGATCATGTACGACCATAGCGTCAGTGTGGGTTGTCTTGAGGACCTTGCCACGATTGCCATTTTTGTACGCATAAATTCATCAATCACAAGAAACACATATCTGTAGATAAATGAGAGGAGTGCAACTATTAAAGATGGAACTTTTATATCCTGGAAAGATTTCAAAATATGGTCAAATCTGGTCGTGGAAACGAAAAGGATGATTGTACCTATCGAGATGATAGATTTCTCAAGAATTGTAATGAAATTCATAAGCGCCTGGTGGTAGATTTTTATTCCTATAAAAGAAGAGTAAAGATCCCCTGAATTTGCAAAAAGAATGGAAAGTCCACCAATACACGCAAATGGAAGGATAATCAGGAGGTTTTTTAGAAAGAATGTTAGTGGAATATGAGAGGTGTAAAGTGCTATTAAAAGAACTGCAAAAATTAAAACAAACTTATAAGCTGGAATTTGTGACTGAATAACTGTTGTGATAATGAGAGCAACGGCAAGAAAGAGTTTGAGCGTAGTATTCAGCTTGTGAATGGGAGATTCAAGGTTACTGTATCTATCAATAAAGTGGTGTTTCATTTACCCTTATTTGAAATAACTTTAAAGAGACCAGAAACTGTGAAGAAGATGAGGACGGTACCAAAGAGACCTGCAACAGATGTCGCAAGTTTTTCGCTTTTTATAGGTTTAAATTGATAATCTGGGAAAGGTGCATGAACAATGGTTTTCTCCCTCTCCATGAAGCCATATTTTATTGCCACTCTTTCAAGTCCATCAGGGAAACTTGAAGCATAGGGTGAGAGGAAGAAGCCAATGATAACAGACACCAATAATCCGAGAATTATGAATTTTTTCATGATTCTCACTCCTTTTTGTATTGGGGTGGTGCCCCGCAGGTGCGGGGCACCACCCCAATTTTCCCTCTCGAGCTTATATAAGACCTATCTTGCATTATTGGTATGTAACTTCGCATTTACTATCAAATCAGGATTAAATTTTTCGATGGCCAGAATTACGAAGAGTGTGATCAAACCTTCACCAATGCCAATCAGTGCGTGAACCGATACCATGGCAGGTAGAGAAACATTTATGGGGATTGTACCTGATAAAGAAAGCTCCAGCGCGCATGCAGCTGCTGACAGCACAATTGAGACCCAGGAAGCTATAAAAATAGACGCCTTGAAATGCCACTTACGCAGTGCTCTGTAGATAACGAACCCCACAATGGGAGCGATGATTCCCATATTCAGGATATTTGCCCCTAAGGCGGTGATCCCACCATCTGCGAAGAGCAAAGATTGTGCGATGAGAATAGTGGATATTATGATACTCGCCACATAGGGGCCAAAAAGTATTGCGATAAGTGTCCCTCCCACCAGGTGACCACTTGTTCCACCAGCAACTGGAAAGTTGATCATCTGAGCGGCAAAGATGAATGCTGCGAGAACTCCCATTGTGGGGATTGCCTTTTCTCCGGCCTCCTCCCTTACTCTCTTTATGGAATAGCCAACCCAGGAGCCGGAGATAACGTACGTCGATGTTGCAACTGGTATTGAGAGAAATCCATCTGGTATATGCATAGTCCAATTGTACCATGATCTAAAAATAATGTCAATAGTTAAATATCAACTATAATGTATTTTAGCAATAATTGAGATTTGTTGAGACAATTTCGCAATTTAGCCATAATTTTCGACAGATCAAATCTCTTGTCTTTTAACTTTTATTTTTCCGAGCATAAAGAAAAGGTTGTAAAAATTGATTGTTGAGTTAAATTTAATTGCAAAAATGTGTATGGATATACAGATTTTCCGAATCCTGAAATTGAGATTAGTTCTCAAAATTCGGGTACATGCATCTGACTCCTAATCTTCATAAAACTCCTAATCTTCATAAAAATTAAATATATACAATTCTTTTTATAAATTAATCCCATTGGTTTGTTTTATTAAACTTTAAATAGAAATCAAAATATTTAAAACTTGACATTTTGGCATACATGGATATACTCTCGGTATGGATATTATGCACATAGAAAAATAGAAAGGAGGAAACCATGAGTAGATATGGCTATTTGCCAGGTCTTTCTGAGGGTATAAGTAGGAGGGAATTTATAAAACTCCTAACTATAGCTGCGGCTACAATGGGTCTTCCAGTTGGCTTTGTTAAAAAACTTGAAGCTGCTGTTAAATCCCCTATGAGACCTCCCGTTATATGGCTTCATTTTCAAGAGTGTACCGGTTGTACAGAATCGCTTTTGAGAGCTTCAAACCCTGCACTGGCAAAACTTATTCTTGACATTATTTCGCTTGATTATCACGAAACGCTAATGGCAGCTGCTGGGAAACAGGCTGAAGATGTTTTGTATCACATGATAAACAAGTATGAGGGTAAATTTATCTGCGTTGTAGAAGGTTCTATACCAACCAAAGATAATGGCATTTACTGCCAGATTGGTGGTAAAAAGGCTATCGACATTCTGAATGATGTTGGTAATAAAGCAAGTGCTATCGTCGCGATCGGATACTGTGCGTCTTTTGGCGGTGTCCAGTCTGTTGATCCAAATCCCACGGGTGCTTCTGGTGTTTTGCAGGTTATGAAGGACAAACCGGTTATTAATGTTCCTGGTTGCCCACCCAATCCGTACAACATACTCGCGACATTGCTCTACGTTCTCACATTCAAGAAAATACCCGAGCTCGACAAGTATAATAGGCCAAAATTTGCCTATGGAAGGAGAATTCATGACCATTGTCCGAGAAGGGCGCACTTTGACGCTGGAAGGTTTGCCAAGGAGTTTGGAGATGAAGGACATCGTCAGGGGTGGTGTCTGTATCAGCTGGGTTGTAAGGGGCCAGTGACCTATGCCAATTGTCCAACAACTCAATTTAATGATGTTGGAGTCTGGCCAATAGGTATTGGCCACCCCTGTATTGGATGTACACAGCCAAAAGTAGGATTCTTCCTCCCTGTTAAATTCAAGGTCAAACCACAGGAAGCTGTACCGCCTGAGCAGTTTCCACCAATAACTGTAAAGCAGGGAAAAGTTACCGTTGCTGGTGTAGCAGCGGCATCAGCCGCGGTTGGAGCTGCACTTGGCGCGGCAGGTGTTATTGCAACGAGGCTCCCGGATAAACGGGAGGTGGATCATGAAGGGAAAACCAAAGAATCCTGAAAGAAGAAAATTTCTTAAAAAAGGAGCTGCGATTGCAGTTGGCGCAGCTCTTCTCCCCAAAAGCCTAAACGCGTCTTACAAAGGGCCGATTGATGAGTGGTACGCAATGCTCTATGATGCGACAAAATGCATCGGTTGTAAATCATGTACAGTGGCCTGTAAGAGGGTGAATCATCTACCACCTGAGCTTGGACGTGATGGGATCCATGATATGGCGATTGATCTGTCTGCCAGAACCAAAACTATCATTAAACTTTACAAATCAAAGGATGGTTCAAAATCATCTTTTGTAAAAAGACAATGTATGCATTGTGTTCATCCGGCATGTGTTTCTGCCTGCCCGGTAAGTGCAATGCAAAAAGATAAGAAAACAGGTATCGTCTTCTGGGACAGGAACAGATGCATTGGGTGTAGATATTGCATGGTTTCCTGTCCATTTGAGATTCCAAAGTTTGAGTGGGACAAGGCGATTCCTCACATTGTAAAGTGTGACATGTGTAAAGATACTTATCTTAAAGAAAAGGGTACAACTGCCTGTGCAGATGTCTGTCCTACGGGGGCGATTATTTTTGGTAAAAGGTACGAGCTTCTCTATGAGGCGAAGAAACGTGTCAAAAAATATCCACAACGTTACTACCCGAGAGTATATGGTGAAAAGGATGCCGGTGGAACTTCTGTGTTTTATCTTGCACCAAAGGGTATAAGCTTCCAGGACCTTGGATTCCCAAAACTTAAAGAATCTCCAGCTCGAATATCAGAGACCATTCAGCATGGAATCTACGAAATTGTTGTCCCTCCGTTTTTGACAGTAGGGGCACTCTATCTCGTTCTTAAACGCTCTGAAAAGGAGGAATAATCATGCTACAGGAAACCAAATTCGAGGTGATGAGAGGCAGGATTGTGACAAAAACCTTCCTTTTCTTTGCCTTTTTCGTCATTTTAATGGTGATTTTCCTCACTATCAGATTCACAGAGGGACTTGGAGCAGTTACAAATCTTTCCAATGGTTATCCATGGGGGATCTGGATTGCGTACGATGTAGTGGTGGGTTCTGCACTTGGTTGTGGTGGTTATGCTCTGGCGATTCTTATCTACATTTTGAATAAAAGGGAATTTTCCCCGTTGATAAGAAGTGCCCTTCTGACGAGTGCTCTCGGCTACACCATGGCGGGTTTTTCTGTCATTATTGACCTTGGACGTTACTGGAATACTTATGGATTTTTCATCCCCGCGAGGTGGAACACATCATCCGTTCTCTTTGAAGTTGCAGTATGTATCATGGCCTATACACTAATTCTCTGGGTGGAACTAACGCCTGTGATTGCTGACAAAACTGGATGGGATAAAAAGAAGATCGAAAAAATTGTGATGGTTGCTGCAGTTCTGGGTCTCATTTTACCAACCTTGCACCAGTCTTCGCTGGGTTCAATTCATCTGATCTCACTTGGTAAGCTTCATCCTTTATGGCATTCAGGTTTCCTTCCACTCTATTTCCTGTCCTCTGTTATTCTCATGGGATATGCGGTAACAGCTGCTGAATCGCTCATTTCTTCCTACTATTTTAAAAGACCTTACGAGACCCATCTTCTAAAACGACTTTCAATTTATATGGTGTACATTGGAATCGGCTGGGTGATAATGAGATTCCTTGAATTACTCCTCTGGGGCAAGATTAAGCTTGTATTTACCAGTGGATTTCTCTCTATAATGTTCTGGATCGAGATATTGCTTTTTGTATTCCCATCAGTAATGCTCTGGCAGAAGAGGCATGAATTGACGCCAAGAAAGATATTTGTTTACTCAATAATTTATCTTTTTGCTGGTGCACTTTACAGATTTAACGTTTATCTCATTGCATGGAACCCCGGAAATAACTGGGTTTACTTCCCATCCTTCATGGAGACGATGATAACCATTGGGATAGTATCTTTCGAGTTTGTGATTTATCTTGTTTTTGTAAAAACTTTCCCTGTTTTCCCTGCAAAGGAGGTTTAAAGAATGGCAACTAAAATTAGAATAGACCCTATAACAAGGATTGAGGGTCACTTAAGAATCGAAGTAGAGGTGGAAAATGGCCATGTTAAAAATGCGTGGTCATCCAGCCAGATGTGGCGTGGCATTGAACTAATTTTGAGGAAGAGAGAACCTGAAGACGCGTGGATTATTACTCAAAGAATTTGTGGGGTTTGTACTACTGTCCACGCTATTGCATCCGTGAGGGCCGTTGAAAATGCCCTTAAACTTGAGGTACCTCTGAATGCTCAGTATATCAGGAACATAATAATTGGGACACACGCAATACATGACCATATTGTTCATTTTTATCATCTGTCCGCCCTTGATTGGGTGGATGTCGTTTCTGCCCTTAACGGAGATCCCAGAAAGGCAGCAAAAATCGCTCAAAGTTTATCCGATTGGCCTCATAACGGAGTTTCAGATTTCAAGGCTGTTAAAGAAAGGTTAATAAAGTTTGTATCAAGCGGTCAGCTCGGGCCTTTTGCCAACGGTTACTGGGGCCATCCCGCAATGAAACTTCCACCCGAGGTGAATCTTATCGCAGTTACACACTATTTACAGGCTCTGGAATACCAGAGGTATGCTGACTCTGCCTGTGCTCTTCTTGGTGGTAAAAATCCCCATATTCAAAACCTTGCCATTGGCGGAGTTGCCAATCCCATTAATTTGAACAATCAGGCAACACTCAACATGGAAAAATTAATGAAATTGAAGTTCCTCATGGAAAAGGCGGTAAAGTTTGTGAAAGAAGTATATCTTCCGGATGCGATTGCTCTTATGTCCTTCTATCCAGAGTGGTTCAAATATGGTAAAGGTGTTGATAACTATCTCTCAGTACCTGATTTTCCTCTTGATACCAAAGGAGAGGAATTTGACCTTCCAGGAGGAACGATATTCAATGGTGACCTTCAGAATGTAATCCCAATTAAGGGATTTAATGATCCATATTTCAGGGACAACATAAAGGAAAGCATCTTCCATTCCTGGTATGAAGGAACATGGATGAAACATCCCTGGGATGAAGATACAATTCCCAACTATACTGGCTACGATGTAAAATCCAAGTACTCCTGGACAAAGGCGCCAAGATTTATTTACAACGAGAAAGTTTATCCAATGCAAGTCGGGCCTCTGGCTCAAATCCTGGTAGGTTATGCACTCGACCATGAGTTGATAAAGAAGTACACAAAGATGGCTCTTTCGAAGGCAAGTGAAATTTCTGGCAGGAAATTGACTATAAATCATCTGAAATCTACAGCCGGCAGGCATCTTGCAAGGGCAATTAGGACAGCTGTGATCGCTGATATTGTACAGAAACACTGGCAACTACTTGTTGACAATATTTCAAAAGGTGATATAACAACATGGAACAAATATGATTATCCGCAGGGTGAAATAAGAGGTGTTGGATTTCATGAGGCACCAAGAGGTACTCTCTCTCACTGGGTAGTTATCGAGAATGGAAGAATCAAGAATTATCAGGCAGTTGTACCTTCAACCTGGAATTCAAGCCCAAGGGACCAGAAAGAAAGAAGAGGCCCCTACGAGGAATCTTTGATTGGAAATCCTGTGGCTGATGTTAGAAAACCACTGGAGATTTTGAGGACGGTACACTCTTTCGATCCATGCATTGCCTGTGCAGTCCATGTATTTGACAGTGATAGAAAAGAGTCTGTAGAGGTCAAGGTCCTTTGATTGGTATTGTAGGTGTTGGAAATCTTCTTCTTAAAGATGACGGAGTTGGAATACACGTAATAAATAGGCTAAGAAAGCTTTCCCTGCCTCTTGGAGACGTTGAGCTGGTGGATGGTGGGACGGCGAGCTTTTCATTGCCTGTTCATAGGTACAAAAAGCTTATAATTATTGATGCAGTTAAGTCTCCCCACCATCCACCAGCTACAATATTACAGTTTGATAAATCCCGGATCCTGAGAGGAAATATTGAAGGGGTTTTCTCGTCCCATGACATAACCCTTTTTGATTATCTCGCACTTCTCGAGATGATAGGAGATGCACCTGAAGATGTCTTACTTATTGGTGTAGTCCCAAAGGAATTTGACACACCGGATACGACACTAACTCCAGAGGTGGAGAAAGCCCTTTATGAAGTTATTAAAATCGTTTTTAAGAAAATAGAAGAATGGTCAAAAAACAATAACCAATCTAAAACATATTAATAACACACCAATATGGGGTATTCAAGAAGAATTTTCACCATCTTCCTCCATTTGAATCCCCCTATTTATCATTTCTCCATTAACCAAACTACCAAAACCCATTATTTCTGTTTATTTCTATGTTAAAATTTCATTAAACACGCTTCACACGGACCATGTGTACACTACAACTGATGCACGGATCATAGGCCCTCATGATCATCTCCAGAGGTAGTTCAAGATTTTCCTCCTTCCGGTTCAGTAAATTTTCAGCAGCCACACGCACGTATTTTTCCATATCGTCCAGGTTTTGAGTTGTTGGAATGATATAGTCAGCATAATCCACTTTACCATTTAGCAGTTTGTTGGAATGGATTAGTAGACCGCGAGGTGCTTCTACGATTCCTACACCCCTTCCAGTCTTCCGCTCAGGGCCTGTCACATCGTCATCCGCCTTCCTTATTTCATCAACCAGTGACGGAATTTTTTCGAGGCAGTAAAGAATTTCAATAGCCTGAGCGATGTTGTTAAATAAAGGATTCTTGTGCCATCTTGAATTGTAAAGATGGGTAAAATAATCCTTCGCAAGACCATCCAATTTGTCTCCTGAATTTATAATTCTTGCCAGTGCCCCCACTGAGTACGGTTTACCCTTGTATCTGCATCTTTTTGAAAACGAATGTTTAACCACTCTCTCTTTGATAATCTCTGTATATTCTTCAGACTGGAACACCTCACCCGTGGAGATTTTCACTCGATCACCTATGAACACGTATTCACCGTCACTGTCAATCGACATGAACACAGTCTCATCTTCCAGATAGTCTGGCACATTCACCTTTTCCCAGAGTTTTATTCCACTTTCTATAACGGGTATGAGCTCATAGGACTTTGCTTTGATCCATTCAAGCTCTTTCTCGTCCGGATATTTTCCAAAACCGCCGATTCTCATATTCTCTCCGTGAATCCTGCGGCCTGCCACAATCTCCATAATTTTGTTTCCGTACTTTTTCAGCTCCAATGCTCCGGCAACCTCTTCATATTTTTCTAACATCCTGATTGCATCCGGATACCCGAAGTAATCTGGCAGCGCGAGAAGGTAGTAATGAAGGGAATGACTCTCAATCATTTCGCCGTAGTGCGCAAGTTTTCGTAATAGTTGTGTTTTTCTCCCGGGTTTTATCCCCATTGCCTTTTCATGTGAAATTATCTCAGAAAGTCTATGGGAGACGAAGCAGATTGCGCATATTCTTGAACTAATGGAAACAGCTTCGTCCGGGGATTTTCCTACGACCAACTTCTCAATAAGTCTTGGACCCTCAAAAATGTCAACTTTGATTTCTTTTACCCTGTCTTTTTCAATTAAAACCTCAATTCCGCCGTGTCCTTCGACCCTTGCAACTGGATCTATGAAAATCTTCTTGTTCATTTCAGTTCCTCCAGTAAATTCTCGAGTCTTTGTGCCCTTTCTTTGCCACCAAATATGGAGAATCTCTTGATGATCTCCTTACTGTCAAAACCCTTCTCGATGAGAAGAATCGCTTCTGATTTGAAGTTCTCCTCACGGATTGGTCCCCAGCATCCGATACATGGGATGTGAAGTGAAGGACAAATTGCTCCACACCCGGAGTTTGTAAGTGGCCCGAGACACATTTCCCCTTTCAGTAAAAGGCACTCATTTTCTTTCCATTTGCATTCTGTGCAAACTGGATAGTCCGGGATCTTTGGAATCACTCCCATTTTTAACTGAGAAACCAATTTCAGAAAAGACTCTTTTTCAATGGGACAGCCCGGCAAAACGGCATCAACTCTCACATATTTGGAGATTGGCTCAGGCCTTAAAGGCTTTGTCAGAGTAACCGCATCGGTGGAGCCATACACTTCTTCATATTTTTTCTCCCAGGGGGAAAAACAGTACATAGACTGCACTCCACCGAACACGGCACAATGACCAATGGCTATCAAAACCTTCGAATTTCTACGGACAAATTGCAGGTGCTCCAGGTCCCTTTCTGTAGAGACTGAGCCTTCTACAAAGGCGATGTCTAAAGGCTCTGAAAGGTCCTCATGGCTCGATGCCATGATGAAAGATTTAATGTCAAAAATTTCAAACTCAACTTTGACACCCTGATCAAAAAAATTCGCTTGTATCAACGGTTTCCAAACACACTAACCCCACGTTCCACAACATCACCTTATCCTTCTACCTCGAGAACCTTCCCCGGCACCCTCAT
>Ga0256833_1000914_pt1 | contig 22308 bp, 24 predicted proteins | sample 356284metaG_FD_190535 | JGI IMG/M metagenome (GOLD analysis project Ga0256833, IMG submission 190535) | Hydrothermal vent microbial communities from Mid Atlantic Ridge, Atlantic Ocean - 356-284 | ecosystem: Environmental > Aquatic > Marine > Hydrothermal vents | place: Atlantic Ocean: Mid... | reverse complement strand
TGGGTATTTTAGTGGCCACTCGACAGCCTCCCTCAACTGCTGCTTAACGGTCTCCAAGCCGCCAATATCGTCCCAGTGAACCTCGGGGACCTCGATATAGATCTCTCTTAGCCCGCTTGGCACAATCTCGCGGAGAGCTGCCATGAAGTCCTCCATTCGTACCTCCATTTCCTCTAGGACTTCTGGCGGTATCCTGTCCTCGCTTAGATCTATCTTCGGCAAGTATCGGCGAAGGGCGTGAAGAGCCGCCTCTTTAACCAGTGCCGCTAGATCAGCGCCCGTATAGCCTCGGGTCATCTCAGCTAGTCTCTCTAGGTCAACGTCACTGGCTAGCGGCATGTTACGTGTATGTATCTGTAGGATCTCGAGCCTACCTTGCTTATCTGGTAGCGGTATCTCTATCTCTCTATCGAATCTCCCAGGCCTCCTAAGAGCAGGGTCTAGGGCGTTCGGCCTATTTGTTGCAGCTATTACTATTACTTCGCCGCGGCTCTCAAGCCCATCCATGAGAGCTAGTAGTTGTGCCACTACTCTTCTCTCAACCTCGCCTATGACCTCGTCACGCTTAGGCGCTATCGCGTCTATCTCGTCGATGAATATTATTGCTGGGGCGTGTTTCTTCGCCTCCTCGAATATCTCTCTTAGTCTTTGCTCGCTCTCACCATAGTACTTGCTCATTATCTCGGGGCCATTAATAGCTATGAAGTATGCATTGGTCTCATTCGCTATCGCTTTAGCTAGAAGAGTTTTACCGACGCCAGGCGGGCCGTAGAACAGTATCCCCTTAGGAGGCTCGATACCCAGTCTCTTGAAGACCTCTGGGTGCTTGAGCGGCAGCTCTACCAGTTCTCTAACCTTCTGTATGATATCCTTCATTCCGCCAATGTCCTCATATGTTACTCTCGGTATCCTGCCCTGCTCGACGGGTTTCTCTAGCAGAACTATGTTAGTGTCATAGGTTACAACGACTACTCCCTGGGGCTTTGTCTGTATAACAACGAATGGGATTGACTGGTTCAGTACCGGTATTAGAACAGTATCGCCCTCGACAACGGGGTACTCTACTAGTTTCTTCCTAACATAGTTCACGAACCCGGAGTCAATGGTTATGGAGAAGTTGGCGGGCGCGAGCTTCATCATAACCGCTGGCCGCACAGTAGCCTTACGCACAATAACCTTGTCGCCTATGCTTACTCCAGCATTCTTACGTATAAGGCCATCCATCCTAATTATGTCGCTACCCCTATCCTCAGGGTAAGCTGGAAGCGCTATCGCGGCAGTCTTTTTCCTACCCTCGATCTCGACCACGTCGCCGGGCTCCGCGTCTATCATGCGCAGATAGTCCGGGTCTATCCTAACCTTGCCCTTCCCTACATCACGCTGCTTCGCCTCTGCTACACGTAGCACTATCTCCTTCCTTCGCCTCGAGCTGGTAAGTGACATTCCTTTACCCACCTGACTCCATAGACCTTATTGCAGTAGTAACACTCTTTGCAGCTAATTTAGGTATATGCCTATGCCTACGCTTAGCTCTCATACAGCTCACGAGCCCATAAAATAAGCGAGGAGACTAGCGGTTTATCTATGTAATCTTTTCCAAGACGGCGAAGCGCAGGACTGGTTTAGTAGAGGGCTATGAGTGAGTATTCCAAAAACTTTCTATAATCTGCTAACCCGTTGACCTCTGGCCACGATTAGTACTCTGATATCCTGTGGACAGCCTCTACCTCTATTTCTTCGACGCCTTCCACGCCCTGGAGCAGCTCCTCTAGCTTCGATGTGCCACCCTCGCTCTCCTCGGGTATCACGAAGTATACCTTGAGAGCATTAAGCCCGAATGCTATGGGCACCTTATCGTACCTAGCAATGTTGTAGTCGCTCGGCAACTTTGACTTTATTCTCTCAACGAGCTGGTCTAGATCTATATCGGTGCTAGAGGGGTATATTGATACGACGACGAGAACCTTTGCCATACCAAGCAACACCCCATGCATGCATGGTACTAGGGTCCTTCAAAACCACACTTCGGGCACTTATACGGCACGCCCATTTTCCTGCAACGAGCACAGCGCCAAATCACTACCTCGCCGCAGTTAGGGCAAACAAATGCCACCGCCTTCTCCCACGGTGGTATAGGCCTCCCACAACTAGTACATACTGGTAGCTTAGTGGCCTCAACAATACTAGGCCTACGAGGGACCTCTAGGCTCAGCGCCACTCTTCCTAGCACCTCCCCGGGCACTGCTGATAAGGGGCCTAATTATTAGACTTATGCTCCCCATACCAAAATGCCGCGGGGCTTGGGGGAGGGCGAGAATTGGAGGAAGAGTATAAGCAGGCCATAGTGCTCAGGGGAGATATAAAAATGAGCAAGGGCAAGGCAGCTGCACAAGCAGCTCACGCCGCCGTAGAAGCTGTGCTCATAATACTAGATTCGGATAACCCTATCTGGCATAAATGGCTTAGAGAGTGGCGCCGCGAAGGACAGAAAAAAGTCGTGCTCAAAGCCAGAGACGAGAAAGAATTATTAGAGCTCTTCGAGAGCGCTAAGCGCCTAGGCCTACCCGTGTCTATTATCCGTGATGCTGGCCGCACAGAGCTGCCCCCGGGGACTCTCACGGCCATAGCTATAGGCCCAGCTCCTGCACCGCTAGTTGACCGCGTGACCGGTAAGCTCAAACTATTCTAAGCCCAGACAGCCCGGGTACCCAGTAGTGGAGCAGGGATGAGCCTTTACCCGTCCCCGTGGAGCCTTGATAGGCTGTTGGGCCTCCGCTACAGAGTTACTTCGGGGCACGAGGTGGCGCGTGTTTGTCAGCCGCGTGAGAGCTGTTTCATAGTTGGCGAGGAGCCTCCAATAACTATTCGCGCCAAGGGCCGTTACTGCGTATACGTATTAGTGAAAAAAGGGAAACCCACTCTACAGGCCATATCGGTTCTCGAGAAAAAATTACTAGGAAGAAGGCATGGTAGAGCAGTGTTTTTCGGGCTTAAGGATACAGATGCAACAACCCTCCAATACGTCTGCGCGCCATGCCAGCCCGGTTCCAGCCAAGGGCGTGAGGGCCCTATAAGACTCGGAGAAGGTGCTTGGGCGAGACTGGTGGGTTACACGGATCACTGCCGCAGCACGCCCCCAGAAGGCAACAGGTTCTGGATAATCCTGGAGCCGCTAAGAGAGGTAGACGACGTCCTGGCGCGGCTCGCTGAGCTAGGGAGCAAGCTCTTACCAAACTATTATGGATACCAGAGATTTGGGACACGTAGACCCAATACTCATCTCCTCGGACTATCGCTTATCAGGCGGGACTACGCCACCTACCTAGGAGAGCTACTAGGCTCACCATACCCCGACGAGAGCACCGATAACCAGCTATGTAGGCTGAGAGCCTGGCGCGGCTGCGAAAGCGGGCTCTACGAATCCATGCTCTCAGCGAGAGCCGAGAGCGTTAACGATTTCGTAACAAAGCTGCCTTATAAAATAGTGTCACTATACGTGTCGGCTCTACAGGCTTATATCTTCAACCTCTATTTATCCAAGAGGATAGAGCTGGGTTATAGGCTAAGTGAGCGCATAAAAGGTGAACGAGGAAACAGCACACCGCTAGCACCTGTCCCGGGACTAGGCTATCGTATAGGCGTTTCCGGAGAGGCTCGCCAGATACTGAGAGACGTGCTTGAATCTATAGGGTTGAGCGAGGAAGATATAAGGAGACCCGTGCCGCGCATTAAGCGAGTAAAGCCTTTCTGGAGACCCATAGCTTTCCGCATAGATAGTATAAGGGCTAAGAAGATAGGTGATCGGGTAGTAGTATTTTTCAGGCTTGGTTACGGAATGTATGCAACCACTGTTCTGAGAGAACTGGTAAAAATACCGGATGGGCTATGAGGATTCGCTCATAATATTGCACGCTACACGGATCTTATTCTGACAGGTTTTCTCAGAATCTCGGATAAGATTTTCTCATACATCTCCTTATGCTTACTAAGCCTCCTAGCATCACTACGCGGTATTCGCACCACGTACTCTATGCTGCCGTCAGGAAGCCACAACGTGTTTACGCCAAGAATCCTTGCCGGGTAGAGAAGGTGCATAGCTAGGCCGCGTACATCGTTTGCACGGGGTATTACCTTCACACGCTTACCAAGCTTCTCTCTCAACTTCTGCTCAATCCTTCTAGCATACCTGCTAAAGACCGGGACACTAGTCCCAACACCTAGATCCATAACGATGATGACCAGGTCGTCACCAATCATGTAGGATTTGTAATACGTCGCCTTCCTCAGTATCTGCATACCCTCGTTCTCCTCAAGCTCTATTAGAGCCCTCATAATATCTACTTCAAACTCCTGGACAACACCAGTATCAATAAGGCTCTGACAACGTGGACAAAGCACACCGCTCTTAACACAGACATAATCAAGCGGTATTTGTACCGAGACGCCTCACCCCACCAGGTACCGCTAACCCGTTAGGCGCTTAGCGCGCTACCAGGCCGCGCCAACAGAGCAAGCAAACACCTAATATCCGCTACGAGAGACACCCCCTACTCCCTATATAATCCTAATCCCTCGCAAATGGAGGAAAAGTGGGCCTAATAAAGCATCAGCCCCTAAACCACAAGGATCAAAAGCATATAAACCAGGAGCCCCTAGCTAAGCCTCTTACAAGGAGAACCCCTCCAGGAGAGGGGTGGGCCGGTAGCTCAGCCTGGAAGAGCGCTCGGTTGGCATCCGAGAGGTCCCGGGTTCAAATCCCGGCCGGTCCACCACCCCCTAACCACAGCGCCTCAAATAGGCTAGCTACTCGTCTCTCCTTCTACGCGCCCTTGCCACGGGAGAAAGGGCTGCACCGTTCTTCGTGGAGGGTTTCGCGCCAAAAACAGGGGAGTTGATGATGAGGGGCATAGGATGGGGAAATGGTTTAGAGGGATTGAATGTGTGTCGGGGCTCAGCCTAGGTGTTGTACCACATCCCCCTCTTGCACGGCTCGGCCTCGGCTGTAATCAGCATCTCTCCTAGCTTATTCCTATGTGTGTCTGTAGCTTTTTCTAGTTTCTTGGAGAGTTCTTCTTTTTAGCTGCGAATATGGTAATATACTAGTAGTTTGGGGCGCTGGGTTGCCCACGGTTTCTATAAAGGTTGTGCCAATAGGCGTTGGCACGAGTCTTTCGAGGTACATTGCCCGAGTTGTTGCTCTCCTAGAGGAGCAGGGGTACAAGCCGATAGTGACTCCAGATAATACTGTTGTACAGGTACGGGATTTGAGCGAGGTTGGCGTCATTGTTAGGAAGATACACGATGAGCTCTATAGCATGGGTGTGACAAGGATAGTGACTCTCATAACTATTGATGATAGGAGGGATCGTGAAGAGGAGTTGCCGCAGGAGAAGGTTCAACGTGTTCTACAGAAGCTTGAGGAGGAGAGGCAACGTATTAGAGAGGTGCATGGAGTGATATAGCCTCCTCAGCTAGGTTTTCAGCCCATTATTACCCCTTTTCCTCGATCCTCTTTGTTTCTTCCTACTACACCTCGGCGCCTGCGTCACTCCGCTATCACGTAATACTTATCACGGAATTTGATCAGTATAGCGTCTTTCCCTGGTCTCACATCCCCCTCGAGCACTGTGGATGACCGTGGTAGCTCGAGATAGTTGTACGCTCCGCTGATTTCTTGTACGTGTACCCAGCCTGGCTCTAGCGCTGTTATCACTATTTTTGATCTCTCAAGCTCCTTGGGCTCTGAGAGGGTGCGCCAGGCTTCCTCTACGCGTAGCCTGCGGCGATTCTTTGCCCCGAGTATCCTTAGGATCACGTAGCCGTGGTCTATGTCCTCTACCCTAGCTAGCGAGCCTCTATAATCTACTAGGGCCCCGGGTGTGAAGAATGGCAGCCTAACAGATAGCGTTAGCCTTGTGACTTTTCGCCCATCCCTTCGCTGTGTTACTAGCTTGTGGCTCTCTTTTATTAATGCGCCGAGCTTGCTCCGGAACCTGTTCGCTATAGTGCGCGCAATGTTCTGGTCTACTAGGTTTATGTCTATTCCCTCCCTAACACTATTAGTGGATATTATCGCGCTCCGAAGCCCTGCATCAAGACCGGAAAGGAGCTGTGCTACAGCTGTTCTCTCCTCCTCGTCTAGCTTTCCATGGTAGCTTCTGACCTGGATTATTGCTGAGGGGGCGCCCGATGCCTTCTTTAGACATGTTGGGCATAATTGTTTCTTTATTATTAAGCGCGCCGTGTATATTGCTGTGCGCTCGGCGCTGTCTCCTTTCAATCTACCTACTAGCCTTATCACTGCCACGCTGTTCTCGTAGTCTATTTCAACCTTATCGACTCTATAGTACTCGGTGTACTCGTGCGGCTTAAACAACGCCTGAAAGATTAGAGCTACTACATCCTCTATGCCTCCGGGAGATGGGTACCAGTTTCCTTGGAACCGGTAACTACCGCATCGCGGACAAACCGTGACGGTTATCTCTCTCGGGGATTCACCGAACCCGTAGAGCTCCAAATAGCACTCTGGGCACAGGCGACCATCAACTAGCGTAGGCACGGTTCTTCCGCAGCGTATACAGAGCGGCAACAAGCATACACCATGTTAGTGCTATTATTTCTTCTCCAAGCCCCGGCCGTTATTATGGCTGATTTCTGAGCCCCCTATATCTGGTTTATAGCTTGATAAAGAGGGCTAGGTTATCAGCGCTATGAGCTGTAAACGATTTCATAAATTAGGGTGCCTAGTAAGCCCCTAGTACTGGGGCAGCATGTTTGCCTGCTCAGTGCCCAGTTATTGTCAGAGCTCCTAGGATATACACCTCGTTTAGGCCAACAAAATTCGTGGAAGCGCTAACGATCCTCGGCGATTACGTGGTTTATGCAGGCAATGCCACCGAGGCTGCTAGGATAGGTAGGGACCTAGCCCGCTCAATAAGCTGTGGCAAGCCCCGACTACTCGAATTCGATGGAGTCGCGGCACCAGGGTTTGTGGATGCTCATCTACACATACAAGGTATAGGCGTGTATAAGCACTCAATAAAATTAAACGACGCAGAGAGCCTTGATGACCTACTTAGGCGCGTAGCTGAGGAGGCTGATAGGTTTAACGAATGGGTTATTGGCCGTGGATGGGACCAGGATAAGCTAGGCACATGGCCTACTAGGTTCGATCTTGACGAAGTGGTACGTGATAAGCCCGTGGTACTGATGCGCGTGTGCGGCCACGCTGCTGTACTCAATACGAGAGCCATGGAGATCCTAGGGTACTTGGAGAGCGACTCTCCTCTCATAGATAAGGGGTGCAACGGTGAGCCAACGGGCATAGTTTATGAGGAGCTTGCGGAGAGAGCGTATCATGAAGCTGTTAGAAGCCTTGATGCTCTCCGACTAGTTGTTGACGGGTTAAACGAGCTAGCAAAGAACGGTATAACCTTGGCGGGAGCCATGGATGTTGAGGAGCACGCCTTAAGAGGCCTCATCCTAGCATGGCATAGCGGCTTGATGGCGCCTAGGCTACGTGTTTATCTATCTAGGAAGCTTTTCGAGAAACTATACTCGGCTGGCTTCGTGCCATCCTTTGGGGGGCCGCAGTTCCGTATAATGGGCGTAAAGATATACATGGATGGAAGCCTTGGAGCGAGAACAGCGTGGCTACGCAGACCCTATAGCGATGACGAGAAGAACTCGGGCAAACAGTTACTAGCATCAAAAGAGGTTTACGAGATCGCTAGAAAGGCCTCTGAGTGGAGACTCGATGTAGCAGCCCACGCCATAGGGGATGCCGCTATACTAGAGGCTCTACGCGGCTACGACATGGCGGGCTGTCGTTGCCGAATAGAGCACGCCAGCCTCGCGCCGAGAGACGTTATAGATAAATTGGCAACGCTCGGTGTAAGGGTCGCTGTCCAACCCAGGTTCCTGATTAGTGACTGGTGGGCTGTCGAGAGGCTTGGAGCCGAGAGGACTAGGTGGCTTTACCCGTTCCGGACAATGCTGTCTAGAGGAGTTATTCTAGGGTTTTCGAGCGATGCCCCCGTAGAGCCCCTCAACCCTCTTGAAGGCGTGTACGCCGCGGTAACTAGAGGAGCGCTACTGCCTCACAGCAAGGAGGAAGCGCTTGATGTAGAGACTGCTCTCTACTTATACACTGGTGGCGCTGCACAAGTGCTTAACGAGCCCAGGGCAGGGTGCCTCGAGCCAGGGTGTTATGGAGACGTTGTAGTGCTTTCCGAGGACCCGCTCAGCACGGATATAGAGGATATCCCGAGAATCAGTGTTACTGCGACACTCGTAGGCGGGGAACTGGTCTGGGAGAAGCGATGAAAGGAGCAATGCCTTGCAGAGTCTTTGCCCACGCGTGTAGCATGGCTGTGATACTGGATGCGCTGGTACCGAGGCCGGGGCTTTTTAGTTTCAGTAAGCCGCGCAAAGACATGGACCCCATGGGCTTCGTCGCGCTCTCGCCGATAGCGTATGAGACGTGCCTATGTAGCTGCGATAACGGGGCCGAGCTAGCCCATATGAGCACTAATAATGAGTGGTGTAGGTGCTGGCTCAGAGCAGTAAGGCGTATGCGTAAATGGGGGAACCCTGGGCTAGGCTCTCTCTTCCTTCTATCCCTGCAAGCTGCTAGCCTAGGCTATGCCTATGAGAAGCTCAGGGAGGTTAGACTAGAGAACGTAATGGGCTCCTCCCGGATCGTTATAGAATCGTGCGGCACCAAGGGAGCGAGATACTTCTATGACGCGCTCTATATGGTTAGACCTAGTTATCTTGGGCGCATCTCTTGGCTCGGCCTACCAGATGCAACACAAAGACAAAGCTCGGTCAGCATAAGCCTCTACGACCTCGCATGGCTAGGAGCGCTCTACGATAATGTTTTACGCGATGCCTCGAGGCTGCTAGAGCTAAGCCTCGGTATCGCTCTCCCAGAGCTGAGAAGGTGGCCATGCATAGCGCTCGGCGTCAAGAAGGCTACCTACCTAGTTGCTGGCCTGTTCCCGGATTTCCTCCTGAGAAGGAAGACGGGGGAAGGGTATGAGGATTATTGGATGCGCGCCTATGTGGGCGACCCTGGTGCAGAGAACCTGCTCTACGAGGAGCTTGGATCCAGGGGCCCGGGCTCGGTAGCTGATATAGTTGTTAACGCGCTTGCTCGCTACCTTTTCGAGGCCATGTTGCTAGGTAGTACTGTTTCGTTGCTCTGCTAGCTCCTTATTAGCCCTCTTAACGACTCCCTTCTCTAATGCGAGGAATAGCTTGTACAGCGCCTTGGCCAGTAATGGTGCTGCTTCTCTAAAAGCCTCTTCGAGTCCTTTGACGTCTTTACGGGTTCTTGCACGAGAAATCTTGTCAAAGGCTCTCCTAATACCGGGCTCTAGACGGGTTAGGATAGGTACATCGCCTAGCTTAGTGCTAGCCATTTGAGCAACATCAACTAATAGCCCCTCGGCCTCTGCTCCGCGAAGCACCATTACCCCGCTATAGCTTGCTGAAAGCATTCGGAGGAGGAGGTTGCGTTGCTCGCTACCATAATAGCCGATGCGCATCTTCCTACTCAGCAGTTTGTCCAAGTGGCCTAGGACTATCTGAGCGATCTTAGACGCTGTATCAAGCGCTAAGGGGGCTGAGAGGGAGGAGGTCTCTACATGGTCTCCATCAAAGCTACTGATGCACATTACTACGTGGCTACCGGTCCCGGTGTTGATTGTCTCGTAGAGCGCGTACACCGAGGCGATGCCGTGGCTAGGGCTAGGCCTTGGATAATGTATCTCTAGGCCGCCTAGCCTTATGCTTAGGCTACCAGCTAGCAAACGGGCTACCTTAGCGCCCAGCCTGGCCGCGTATTGGAGAGAGACCTCTCCTCTAAGAATCCTCATAGCCGATACCGGGTCCACTGCCGCGATAAGCGGGATAGCTATCCTAGGGAGCTCTACGGACTCGAGATCCTCGGCTATTTTCAGCCAATCTATCTTATCCAGTAGGCCTGCTGACTCGCGCTCCCATAGATGTATCATTTTAACCGAGCCAGCGCTTACGACACGGTAAGCTAGGAGGCCAAGAGGTATTGCATACTTCTTGCTCAGCCTTAGATAAACAGTGAGCGTTGCTAATCCTAGGCGGAGATCCTCTGCAAGTACGTCGCCCGGCGCCTCGAATACGTAGCCATAGGTATAGTCGCGGTACCTTCCAGCAACCGGGGCATTGACCTCGATCACGGCAGTCTCGTGATAAACCCTTACAGAGCCGCGGGAGGAGGCTAACCTAGGCTTACGGCTTTCAATAAACCATTCCACGTCAATAGGCTCCTCGACCAGTTCCCCGAAACCGCTCAGAGGAGCATGAACGTTGAGGGATACGTAGGTACCTATTCTCCCATATCGCAGATCGTTCTCAAAGGAGGGGTGCTCGCCCCAGGCCCTCTTTATATCGATGTAGCGGTTATAGGCGCGCGAGAGCCAGTCGTGCTCCAGCACGGCTTCCTCGGGGTATTCCTCGTATACTCTCAGCGCGCGCGGCTCTATGCGCACAACAATAGCCTCCGTCATGGGATCGTATACGCCGGGCTGGTACTTCTCCACAGCATCTCGGTGAGAAACCTCCTCGCCGCGCAAGAGCTTCTCCTTACCCTCGTGCAGAACCACTTTACGATAACCGTATGGTGGCCCGTGCTCGTAGAAACCTATGTCGTTCCAAAACCTTCTCCCCTTATCACTTAGACCATAGCGCTGGCCGTTGAGCGTGGAATAAGCCTCTACTAGGTTAAAGCGCTGCAAGGCACGAAGCTCGTCACTGGCTAGCTCTTCGCCGCGCAAGAGCTTCCACAGAGCCTTGAAGATCAGCGCATACGTGTTCTCCGGGTTAATGTAGAGCCTCTCCAGGTGGAGACCAACCCATTCCCTTAGAGAGGAGCTACCCGTCTCCAGGAGCTTCCGATCCCACAGCCCTGAAGGAATTATTACCGTCTCCGAGACGCCTATATCCCTACGTCTACCCTTCCTACCCTCCCTTTGCATATACTCACGCAGATCGGTGGGAAGCCCTACGTGAACCACCCTATTCACGTTACCTATATCTATTCCCTGCGCAAGGGTTCTCACAGTGATTATCATCTTTATCTTTCCGGCGCGCGCGTCCTCCTCGATGCGTTCTCTCAGACTCTTCGGCACTAGGTGATGATGTATTCTAACCTTATCCTGCATATTAGAGGGTATTTTCTCTAATAAGGATCTGTAAAGCTTTTCAGCCATCCTTATGCTCCTCGTGAAAACCAGTGTTACGAGGCCCTCCTCCGCGGACTCGAAAATCGCTTGGAGAACCTCAGCCACATCAGTGCCCGGTCTCGGGGGCCTTAGACCTATGGCTTCGAGAGCCTCGTAGATCTCATATATGTGTTCACGGAACTCTTCCTCATCATATATTGTGTCTAGTATCCATTTGGCCCTCGAGGCTATTATGCCCGAGTAAGCCCTTATGTAATTAAGTAGCGCGTCAACACCCTTTCCAAGCACTATTATTGTGCGATTAGGCGTCTTAAAGGGCTTGCCATGAATCACCCTAGTCTCTCTACCCGTTATCCGTGTCAGCAGCGCTGATAGCTCCTCCGGGTTCCCTAGCGTAGCGGATAGCACTACTACCCGCGGGGGCCTGGAGGCTAAGTAGTTCGATATTATGTCCAGCATAGCTATGATAATGTGGGCGCTCCGAGGCCCGTAGAAATCCAGTTCATCCACCACTATTAGATCTATTCTTGATAGGAAATCCTCTAGAATAGCCCTATTTGGTGCAACAGCTATTCTCTTCAACTCCGCTAAGAGGAATGCTGGATTAGTTATGACGAGACGAGCTGATACAATGTCTTGTAGCATTTTCTCTTTCTGTTTCCTACCTAGACTAGGCCTATCAACCCTTACTACGCCGCCTGCCTTGGCCACGCTATAGTATTCCTCTAGCCTCTTTATCTGATCAGCTGCGAGCGCTAGTGTAGGGTATATTGCGAGAACACGCCACTTATTACGTATTGCCGGAAGAGCCCAAGCCTCCGTCTTACCTGACCCCGTTCTCGCCGTGAGTACTATGTTATACCCTTCCTCAAGAGCATTTATAGCCTCTACTTGGTGCTCATAGAGCCGGAGCCCCCCTTTGCTATGGGCGCTGAGCTGGGGAACTATGTCGGAGAACCTTGTCTCCGTCTGTCTTGGTTCCTCGCCTTCCTCTTCCCAGACCACTACCTCGTATCCAAGTGAGCGCAGACTCGCCACGGTCTTACTAGTCTTAGCAGGCCTCTTTGTGGGCACTACACTTCCCTACTAGGACGCTTAAGGGGCCCCGGGATAGATAACAGCAACGAGGCACCTGGGAGAATGCACGTAGACTATTAGTGGATGAGAAAATGATAGCATGCCCCATGCTGAGCGGCGGCAAGGATAGCATGTATGCGCTCCATTGGGCTGTTTTTCACGGGTTCCGTATATGCTGCGCAATAGCAATAGAGCCAGAGGCCCGCTGGGAGAGTATGCTGTTCCACTACCCCCATGTACGCATGGTGGAGCTACAGGCACGAGCGCTTAGGATAGCTCTCATCAAGCTCCTCGCCGCGGGGAACGAGGAAACGGCGCTGCTAGGGGCCTTTGAGAGGGCGAGGAGCTTGGGCTGCGACGCGGTAATCACCGGGGCCCTTTTGAGCGATTACCAGAGACTAAGATTCGCGTCTCTCGCGGAAGAAGCTGGGCTCCGAATCTTTAACCCACTTTGGCGAATAGACCAAGAGGAGTATATGAGGAGCATTGTCAGAGAGGGTTTCAAGGTCATGGTGGTGAGCGTTCAGGCCTATGGGCTACCTCCCTGGGTCGTGGGAAAGGTTCTCGACGAGGAACTGGTTGAGACTATTATAAGGCTCTCTAGGCGCTATGGTTTCAACCCAGCTTTTGAGGGCGGAGAAGCCGAGACACTAGTCCTTGATGCTCCACTTTTCAGAGAGGAGCTTAGAGTCGAAGGCCAGGTTGTAAGGCTTGGTCCAGATCATTACTTCTACGAAATCAGGAGTGCAAGGCTTGTCCCAAAGCCCCCTCTTAGAGAGCGCTCTTAGTAGTGCACAGATCATGGCCTCCAAGCTATTAAGGGAGCTGAGCAGAGCTATAGGCTGTAGCACTGGGACTACCGAGCTGACTATGTATAGTTTCGCTGACCCTATTTGTTGCGGGAGCTCTTCAGCAATATCCTCGATGTCTATCTCGCTACTAATAGCTGCTTTTTCTAAGACGCTGAGGAGCCACTGTATCATAGCGTATAGTATGAGAGGGGCTGTGAAAGGAACAGAGAATGCTAGAGCTGTTGCACTTATGGGGCTAAAAGGCGGCCTCACCGCGTCTTTGACGTATCCTTGCTTAATCGTCTCGGCCGCGGAGCTGTACGAAACGACTACAGGGTGTATGGAGGATGCTGTTAACCCTGAGTAAATAAACCAAATACCTAGCAATAACTCTGTGTCTCGGATACCCTTGATTATATATAGTACCAGCGCGATAAATATAAGTGCTGAGACAAAGCTAGCAGCATTAGCTACTCCCCGAGTAATCGTCAGAGGCGGCCTACGTGCTCCTTTCAAGACCTACGCCTACCCTCTATTTATTCTTGCACCCATCGCTATAACTGTTATAGATCTCCGCTCTTAGCTCGATCATCTTCTCTCGGAGTCTTACAACTAGGCTGTATAGGGAGTATATGTTGCCCTTGCTTGGTGGCTCGTTTCTCGAACTAGTCCTAGCTATTGAGCCTATTTCCCTCTCTATGTAGTCAAGTATGTTCATGCTCTCATCTATTAATCTGAAAACAGCATCTCTCCCCATAGCACGGGCACCGCTACCTAGGCTGGTTCAATAGTAGCTGCCGCCGCCTTAGATACCTTAACGTGCTCCATGTGGAGAGCTAGTGCCTCCAGCAGTGGCTTTATCAGCCTATCAAGTGTGTCAAACACTTTCCTATGAAGAGACTCGTAGGTTTCCTCATCCGAGTAAAGGGCGCCTCTTTCTACTCCCTTAGGCACGCTTGACTCTATAACGAGCACCGAGGCCGAATGAAGCTTCCGCACCATTGAGACAGTGAAGAGGGTCGCCGTACCCATATCCATAGCTGCTGCAATCCTACTATAGGTTCTTATATAGTTCTCCATAGCGCCGCCGTTCAGATAGAATGTGTCAACGCTCCACACTATCCCCGTAATAGTCTTTACATCATGTATTTCGAGAGATTGCTGAACGTGATGGAAGAGCTCATGGCTAGGTATGGCGGGTACCTCGAGAGGCGCATAGGCCCTAGACACACCATCGCCCTTTATCGCGCCACTAGCCAGTATGACACTACCTATATCGATCCGTGGTAAAAGAGCCGTAGCTGTATCAAGGTAAAGAACGACATCGGTTCCGAGACGGGCCAGCTCCTCAAGGAGTATGGCGAGAGCTGAGGGGCCTATAGGGTGCAGGACAACAGTTATACGAGACTTATGAAAATCCCCCGTGGCGACGCGGAACCCGGGCCTCCCCGTCCTCTCAACAACATCATTCAGATAACTAAGAGCACCCTCATATACTTCCTCAAGACTAGTTACGAGGGCATGACTCGAAACATCGCCCTTACTCGTCTTCGTGAATATCTGCATACGTACCGTCCCCGCCCAAGCAGAGTCTCACGGCAGGACGGGTTAATGTTTCCTAGGCATAATTAGGGTACGGCCCTCCTACAAGCTTTGTGAAGCTATAGCCCACGCACTATAAGGATTAAGCTATATCACAGAGCTACGTCGACCCCGTAACGGTATATCCGTGCCCAAGAGGAGATAGGCATAACCCCGGGGGGTAACTCTTAAAGGCTATAAATATGACCCCCCCTAAAAGCGGAGGTGGTTCTATGGAGGCAGCGACACTAAGAAACATGGAGACATTAGCACTAAGCAGAGAGCCAAAGGTATATGGGCGCCATGTATACGGTAATCTATACGAATGTGACGCTAATATTCTTAGAGACGAGAAGAGACTCAGGGACATCGTGGTCGAGGCTGCACGCATCGGGAACATGACCCTTCTTGATGTCAAGAGCTGGAAGATAGGTGAGGGAGTAAGTATTGTAGCAATAGTGCTCGAAAGCCACATAACGATCCACACATGGCCAGAGTACCGGTTCGCAACAGTCGATGTCTATAGCTGCGGTAAGCACACTGACCCCGATAGCGCCTTCAACTACATCGTGAGAGCTCTTAACGCTAAGCGTGTCGAGAGGGGGGTAACCTCTAGGAACTTGGAATAGGAGAAGCCCCTGGCCCCCCATATTTTTATACAGACATCCTATATAGCTGCACAGTCTCGGTTCGCTGACCAGACTATCCTCTTGTTACTAGCCTAGCACCTTCTTACACCTCTTCCGGACACTAAGAAGCACATTACTAGCTTTCTCAGATACCCCTGGTCCTAGGAACAAATGCTCACCGCTATCAACTACCAAGCGGCCAGCTGATATAAGCGTCTCAACTCTTACAAGGGGCGTCAATACATAGGGCGTAGCATAGTCAATAGGCCCTATCCATGACGGGGGCTCGCTTAGATCATATACTGATATATACGCTTTATTCTCCTTACCCAAAGCCACGTACTCCTTATCAACTAGTTTATGCGCCTCCTCGGTAAGCGATACAAGCCCTTGATCACGATACAGCCATAGTATCTGAGCAGGTGTTACAAAGGGGTATAAAGGAGCTATAACCCCATCCCCTTCACAGCCAAAAGGTATTATAGACTTATTGTTACAGGTTATACTGCACTCGTTCTCAACTATGCACCTAGCCTTAACATCTTCGCTGGAAACCAACGACTCTAGCTTTTTAGGAGCAAGCAAACCAAGTAAAACACTACTATCTTTTATTAACTGCAACACGGTGTCCAATTCATCAGCGTCGCGCACGGGTACTAGTATTGCAGCGTCGATACCAGCTTCCTGCACAGCCCTAATAGCCGCGCTCACATGGGGGGTGGCGAGTATAACTCTTGCATAACCTGCTAGGCTCATCTCATAGAGAGCCATGAGTATTGAGTAGAACGCCTCCTCCGAGCTCATCTCTCTTATACATTCCTCGACATTGCTTCCTGGAAGACCCTTGTGTTGGCCTATGTAGTCTCTAATAATGTATGTTTCTGGATAGACAAGAGCGGCGCCGAACCCGGGGTAAAGAAGCCTACCAGCACCACCTAGAACAAGCTCTGCTAACCTAGCCTCCTCTGGTGGCTCGCCAACCCCTATATGGCTTATAACGCCACTAGCTATCCTGACGTACCCTGGGCCTACTATACTATCACTACCCTCCACTATATAGACATCGACGAGGAGCATGCTTATGCTCATTATTCCTCTCCCACGCCAATACCGTTAATCTTTACCAAAGCTATTATTTATCGTCACTACACACCCAGTCGCTCACTACTCTTATGCGATCAGGGCCGCATAGAGCCATGCATGCTATACAGACGAGGCATTTTGAAGGATCCGTCTCGACACCGTCACGACTTATCCTGATAGCGTCTACTGGGCATACATTATCACATTCATCGGGATCGAGAGGCCGAAGAATCCTTATCTCTCTCGCAACGATTAGGCAACGAGGTGACAATTTCTCCCCTTACTACCCTACTGATGATTACATAGGTGTGCACCCGAGGTCGGACCCGGCGCCATATCGCCCGGGGAGTCTCCGGGGTCATCTCGTCCGCCGGGCCACCACCCCTATTCAACAAGTACCTAGGCATAATCTCTAATTAAATTTTGACCGAGGCCTCTATAGCGCTGCCAAGAGCCCTGGCGAGCCAGTAGAGTCTTCTCTCAGAGCATTGCCCGATGTATTCTAGGCATAGAGGCGTGATAACAACGTGACCCTGTAGCAATAAACCTGCGTCACTATTTGGTGGCGGGTTCGTCGGTGCACCAATAAGGCGATAATATTGTTCGTTATCGTTTCCCTCTAATAGCTCTGCGCGTTGCCTGAACCTAAGCGTAGCTGGCCTCGCTATATATACTTCTTTTCCACGTAGTCTGCGCGGAAAGTTTACGCTAAGAGCGTCCACGTAGCCAGGTATACTGCTACAGAGTATGCTCTCTGTCAGCTTCCTTATCAGCTTCTTAATAAATGCTAGGTACTCTTCACTTAGCTCGTGTAGCTCGTTTTCATCCCTTATTTCTATCGAGAACGCTACTCCGGGTACACCGTTAAGCGCTGCATGTATTACTGCACCTATTGTTGACGAGGCTAGTATGGATTGTAGGCTCGTATTATCTCCTAGGTTTATGCCGGAAAGAACAATGTCTGGGCGATTATGGCTAAGAGCTATATAGACAGCATCAGCCGGGAGACCGTCTATAGCTATTGCATGTACACTACCCCAGAGGGTTATCCTCGATGCTCTAATACTCTTGTGAAGCGTCATTCCGTGCCCGCAAGCGCTCCTAGAGGTTTTTGGGGCAATGATCTCTACTCTACCAATGTTCTTTACGGACTCGTATAAGAGTTTAAGACCGGGGCTTGTCACTCCATCGTCATTGGTTATGAGGATGCTCGCATTTAGGCAGTGATTTTCTTCCACGCTCTCTAACCTCTAGGATGCTTGTTGGCGAGAGCGATCCGAGTTCTATAAACCTATGTATATCTATTTCAAGATCTAGCTCGGTGTATATACCGGCGTCGTTTAGCCGGCGCCTAGCCTCCTCCAAGGAGTATGAGCCCTTTACCAGCCTTGCTGGTAGTGAGAGTGCGTATACCCCTCGGGCGTCGAGCATAACAGCACAGGATTTGAAAATATTTACGTCGACGCTGCGCGTACCACCACGTATATAGTACCTACCATAATAGCCCCGGAACGCTAGCAAGGGCACTCGGCCAGCCTCAGTATGTATACGACCTATTATCTGCTCCAGGATACTCGCCTCCGCCCTAGTAATCCCGCGACACCATATAAGCGCGCCACGAGACGCAAGCTCAGCTAGAATAGAGAAAAGCTCGTGATCACCAAGCTCACCGTCAGCACCCAGCCCCTGGACCAACACCCTTGGCTCAATACTGGTATTAATCGCTGCTGAGAGGCCAAGCGAGTCCCCGAGGGGGCTCCATAGGCTCTCTTCACAGCCCCTGGCAAGTATATCGCCACCCACATCCACGATCAGTGCCGCCTCGCAGCCATGAATCGATGCTATCTCTTCTAAGCCTCTCCGTACCCCTAGCTCCCCCCTCCATCCATCAAGAGCGTAGATGGGTATACTCATTAGGCTTAAGTCCGCTGCCTTGCATACAGCTGGGACAAATACCCTACAACACCGAGTAGCTATGCACCCGGGCTTAACGAGGGCAACATAGTCATGCAGCTCTGCGCTGCCCAGCGATTCCAGCTCTATAGGGCCAGGGCACGGGTCCTTCACATAGCGTTCCCACGGAAGCGCGGCAACTACTGCTCTCGCACCCTCAGCCGAGACTATATAGGCATAAAGGAGAGCGGTTGCAACATCCCCGCCCCCACCAGTGGAGACTAGGAGCACACAACGCGGCCTATACCCGTAAACGTTTATGAGAAACCCCAACCAGCCCCGCCGCGCAGCATTTGACGGGAAACGAGAACCCTTTTACCTTTGTAGCCGCTTTCTTCTATGAGGAGAACTAGTGCAAAAATCCTTTGTAATGGGGGCAGAGTCCTTGGGTAAATTATTCGGGACGGATGGGGTACGTGGTGTAGTAAATAAGGAGCTAACACCACTGCTTGCTCTCAGGCTAGGAATGGCTATCGCATCCCACTACGGTGAGGGCGTGAGAATCCTTGTTGGCCGAGACGGGAGAGCCGGTGGAGAAATGATAATGAGTGCTGTCATAGCGGGGTTGTTGGCGAGCGGTGCCGAGGTCTACTTAGCGGGGAGGAGGGGTTACGCGCCTACCCCTGCTATCCAGTACGCGGTGAAGGAAAGAGGCTATGATCTGGGCGTAATAATTACTGCTAGCCACAACCCGCCGGAATACAACGGTATTAAGGTGATAAGTTCTCTCGGCATAGAGATAGATCGCGAGACTGAGAGAAGAATAGAGCAGGTATTCTTCGAGGAGAGATTCCGCCTTGTGCCCTGGAACAGGGTTCGTGACGAGGTACGTGTAGACGACGAGGTAAATGATCTATATATAAAAGGCGTTGTCGACAAGGTTGATAAGAATCTTGTACGATCAAAGGGCTTCCGGGTCGTCGTCGACTGTGCTAACAACGTCGCGTCCATAACCACGCCAGAGATTCTGCGAAGACTAGGAGTTAAAACATATACCCTTGCATGCAACATATCAATAAACCCGTATAGGGAGCCGGAGCCGACTCCTAGCTCGCTACAAGAGACTGCTAGAATAGTTAGAACCCTAGGAGCCGACCTCGGCGTAGGCCATGACGGTGACGGTGATAGGGCGATATTCATAGACGAGGCTGGAGAGGTTTGGTGGGGCGATCGCACCGGAGCCCTACTCTCACGCTACATAGCCGAGTACAAGAGCCCGAAGAACGTACCTAGAGCAGTATACACGGCCGTGTCTAGTAGTAGGCTCGTAGAAGAGTATCTTAAGAAGGTCGGAGTAGAGGTTCGTTGGACACCAGTGGGGTCAATAAATATTGGCTATAGGTTGCTCGAGGAGGGGGGGATAGCCGGTTTCGAAGAAAACGGGGGATTCCTATACCCTCCCCACCTCCTTGCACGTGATGGGGGAATGACTCTCGCACTGTTCCTGGAGATGATGGCTAGGGAGAATAAACGAGCCTCAGAGCTGTTCAACGAGCTTCCGAAATACTACGCTATTAAGACAAAGATACCGATGCCCCGAAATAAGGCCTTGGAAGTGGTTAAAGCATTAATAGATGAGTACCAGGCTAAAGGTGTCCGAGTAGTCACAGTTGACGGTATCCGCGTCGATGCCGAGGATTACTGGTTCCTTGTGAGGCCTAGCGGAACCGAGCCAGTGCTCAGAATAATGGTTGAGGCCAAAAACCCTGAAAAAGCTAGACAATTAGCCGAGGAGCTGGCTGAAAAAGCGCGGAGGCTGAGTAGACAATGAAGTATAGGTTCATGGACCTGGTTGCTTGCCCTATGTGTAAGCATTTTCCACTCGAACTCTACGTTATAGAGGAGAGAGTCTATCCGGAGAGAGAGGAGCAGATAAAAGAGCTACTGAAGCGGTACAAGCCTCCACTATGTGAGCTCTTCTGTTATAGGCTACAGACACCTATTGGTAAGAGAATAGAAGAAGTAGATGGCAATACTCCTTGTGAGGAGTGCTTAAAGGTAGAGATAGTCACTGGTGTGTTGTACTGCCCGAACTGCAAGAGATGGTACCCTATAATAGATGAGATACCCCGTATGCTCCCAGATAATCTGCGGAAAAAGGAAGAGGATCTCAGATTTCTACGGAGATACCAGGACAAGATACCGGAGAAGATTCTGCGCGAAGGCAAGCCATGGAATCTAAGTGATGAAAAATAGTTCGCGACGGGATCTATTTATATACTACTATGACTAGTCTCCCACGCCACTCGCTCATCTCTATTTTAACCTTATCCCCCTCATGCCACCTAATACTTGCAACAAGCTCGTCTGGTAAACGTATAAGGTATCCTTTTTCATCCCGTTCAACGACGCCCTCATAGACAGTCATGTGTCTATCCCTCCCCTTTTTCCGCGAGAAGTGGGCAGTAGTGTAAAAAACCTTAACGGTTTAAGTTATTTTCCTTCTAGGTATTCTTATCTCAATAATCTTATTAGGCCTCACATTAACCTTTATTCCTGATGGGTCAGCGTCTGGTGGTAATGGTATTTCGTGCTCATATTGTCTAAAGACCACGTCTTGGCCGATCATCGTTCCATATACGTCACTGAACCTTACCTCTTTCTCCAGCGACGCCTTTATGATGAGCTTGTTCTCGGTGGCCTTTACCTCTATGGATGAGGTATCGGCGCCAGCTAGATCGACTAGTACTATGTAAGCATCTGGGCTCTGATACACTGTGTATAATGGTCTCATGCTTTCATGGAGCCAAGTGGGGGCGGGGACTTCTTCGAAGCTCCTTTCCAGCTCCTCCATTATCTTTCTATGTATGCGCTCTATTCTTCTCCTTATTTCCTCAAAGCTCATAGCCGGGTCCCTCCCGGGGCTTCGTAGAACCTATGCGTATAGGAGTGGGCTTGGGCCACCCATCTCTGCCATGGTCTCCTTGGTTTTCTTCATTAAGCCTCTCATACGCACACGTATCATCTCGGCTTGCTCAAGTAGTTTCTTGACATCGATCTCTGAGCCGATCGCCTTTGAGAGTACTGTTAATACGCTGGCAGCTGCCTCTGGGTCGGGAAACTCTACATAAGCGTCTGCTAGTAGGACGAGGTTTGTTACCCTCTTTCTAATAGCTTGCTTAAGTATCAGGGCGTATGGTCCTACTAGGTACCCGTTGCTAAACGCCTCTATTCCTAGTTTTAGTGCGAGTTCGCGTGCTTTTTCATTACTTGCTATCCAGTAGACATTGGGCTTATCCATGTTCATCCTATTAGGAGTGGCTATGCCTACTACTGAGACAATGTAGTCTACTCCTTTGCGTATACTATAGTCGATTATGAGCCGTGCTAATACTGGGATTACGGCTGCTGGTACGGGTGTCTCAGCCGTGAGCGCCATTATATTATCTCTGGCATATATCCGTAGAGGTGGGCGGACCTCGCCCTTAGAGATCACCGCTACTGGTGGCATAAGCGCCTCAATATCTATCCCAGCTACCTCTTGTAACCCCATACTCTCAACGATGTGATTAGCAGAGATAACTCCTACAAGCCCTGTATCCGGGAGACCGAGTACAAAGAAGCTCGGCTTCTTTAGCTCGAACTCACTATACTCCATAAGTGTTAATCCATCAACGCTCTCTTCATACACTATCCCGGGCAAAGGCTATCTCCGAGCATAGAGTAATACTCACGGGTAGAAATAACTAGCACCTCGTAGCAATAGTCCGGCTCAGGTGAGAACTAAGAGGAAAAGAAGAGAGTATTGCCCCACAGAAGCAGATATGTTGAAAGCACTATACCCTATTTCTAGAAATAATTTCTAACAACGTTGTACCCTACGCGCTGCCCCGAGTCCCGTAAACAATGCTAATCCCCAACTTAATGAACTATTCCATTGGAAGATCATGGTTTCTAAACGTGTTTTAAACCCCGGCCGCAGAGGTATACACCGCGGTGGCCCCGAGGTGACTGAAGTCGAGATAGTTG